>Ga0182024_10007349_pt1 | contig 23768 bp, 21 predicted proteins | sample P32metaG_FD_120480 | JGI IMG/M metagenome (GOLD analysis project Ga0182024, IMG submission 120480) | Permafrost microbial communities from Stordalen Mire, Sweden - P3-2 metaG (Illumina Assembly) | ecosystem: Environmental > Terrestrial > Soil > Wetlands > Permafrost | place: Sweden: Stordalen... | reverse complement strand
TGTAGCCGCTGATCTGGGAGCGCCGAGGGTTGGTGCGGCCGGGCTTTGGGCGCAGCGCCTGTATGTAAACATACTGGCCAAGCCCAAAACCGGGCGCAACGGCCCTCGCCGCCGCAGAGCGGCGGCTACAGAATTTTTTAAACTGCTCTAGTTCCTTGCCGCCGCGTTCCCCGTCACCCGGTCGCATCCTCACCCATCAATTCCCCTCCCCTCCCCAATTATCAGCCGAGCGGAGCGAGACGATCCGTCCCGCAATTGCGGGACGGACCCGAAGGGCGAGGCCGGCGGGCCTCGTCAATTTCACATTAGCAATTATCAATTTCCTCCCCCATATTCCCTCCCTTTCATGGACCATGTCGCCATCGAGCCGGCCACGCTTGAAGACCTTCCGCAACTCACGGAACTCCTCACCGACCTCTTTACCCTCGAGGGCGATTTCAAACCCGATAGCGCCAAAAACGCCCGCGGCCTCCGCCTCATCCTCGAGCAGCCCAGCCGCGGCCGCATCTTCGTTCTCCGCCAGGATGGACGTATCGTCGCCATGATCAATCTCCTCTTCACCATCTCCACCGCCGAGGGCGGCTTCGTCCTTATCCTCGAGGATTTCATCGTCCATCACGAGCACCGCCATCGCGGCTTCGGTGACCAGCTCCTCGAGTACTCCATCAATTTCGCCCGCGAGAAAAATTTCCTTCGCATCACCCTCCTCACGGATCGCATCAACGACGAGGCCCAGAAATTCTTCAAGTCCCACGGCTTCATCGATTCCAAGATGATCCCCCTCCGCATGTACATGCAGCCGCGCATCGATCCGGACAGGCAGTCGTGAGCTTCACCGACCTAGGCTTCGCCCGCGTCGATACCGGCCGCCGCACCCGCCGCGGCTTCCCTGAGGTCATCTTCTGCGCCGGCAAGCTCCCCGCCCAGATACTCGCCATCGCCCGCACCCTCCTCGAGGCCGATGGCATCGTCCTCGGCACCCGCGCCACCGCCGATCAACACCAGGCCCTCGTCGAGCAATTCCCCGACGCCCGCTTCGACCCTGTTGCCCGCTGCATCACCATCGTCCGCCAGCCCCTCCCCGCCCTGCCGGGCGTCGTCGCCGTAGTCTGCGCCGGCACCTCGGATATCCCCGTCGCTGAGGAAGCCGCCGTCACTCTCGAAACCTTCGGCTCAAAGGTCGACCGCATCAACGATGTCGGCGTCGCCGGCATCCATCGCCTCCTCGCCGTCCGCGACCGCCTCGAAGCCGCCAATGCCGTCATCGTCGCCGCCGGCATGGAGGGCGCACTCCCCAGCGCCGTCGCCGGTCTCATCAGCAAGCCCGTCATCGCCGTCCCCACCAGCGTCGGCTACGGCGCCAGCTTTGGCGGCATCGCCGCGCTCCTCGGCATGCTAAACTCCTGCGGCTCAGGCGTCACCGTCGTCAATATTGATAATGGGTTCGGCGCCGCATACGCCGCCGCCAATATCAGCCGCCTTCTTTCCCTCGGCATCGCCGAATAGGCCTTTCCGGGCAATCACCAGCCGATCAGCCCGGCTGCATGCTCCCCGCCGATCCCCGACCTCAACTGATTTGTAAACTTTCTGCAAATTTCTCTTTGATATTCTTTTTATTTCGTGACATGGTCGTGGCGAATCGAACGGCAAGGGCTGTTGAGGTCAGTGCCGGCGTTTTCCCCGCCAGAATGAGAAAAGATAAAATACGCGCCCACTGCCCACGGTGTCGGCACCAGCAGTTATTCGTCCAGGCGGAGACCCATCACGTTTTCCATTTCCTCCTCACCCTCTGCACCGCCGGGCTCTGGGTCATCAGTTGGCTCGCCGTCTGCGTCGGCAAATACGTTCGCCCCTACCGCTGCGAGCATTGCGGCTGGCACAAACCTGATCTCACCGGCGATTTCGTCCCCGTCGTCCGCACTTACCGCGCCCCTCGCCGCATCTGCCTTCCTGCCTCAGCCTTGGGCGTTCATACTCCCCACCTCCAGCCGTAGGACGCGCCTTGCCATAGGGCCCACAAGAAGCTCGCGCTTTGCACCCTATTATCTCAAAAGGTCATAGTCTCCCGAGTCAGAAGAAACTGCAAAAACATATACAGCCTCAGGAGGGCCGAAGGCCCGAAATGAAGCCAGCCCACGGTGCAGCGAGGAACGAGCGGAGCCCTGGGTTACCGTACCGACGGCGCCAAGCCCTGAAAGGGCGTAACAACCATCCGATGAGCAGCCCGGAATTTTATATGAAATCACTGACTCAGGAGACTAGCCGGCGCGGCCGCCCATTTTCGGCGCCGAATCTTATTCCAGAAATCGCCCCTTTGACGGATACAAGGTCCGCATGACCCCGCAAAAACCCGCCGCCACGCAGGTTCCCAAGACCGTTCTCGTCGTCGATGTAGGCGGCAGCAATATCAAACTAACCCGCTCCGGCTCCAACGACCGGATCAAATTCGTCTCCGGCCCCAATTTCACCCCGCGCCAGATGATGGCCGGCATCCGCAAGCACGCCTCCGGCTGGGAATACGACGCCGTCTCCCTCGGCCTCCCGATCCCCATCGTCCATGGCAAACCCGTCCGCGAGCCCAATAACCTCGGCCGCGGCTGGGTCAAATTCGATTTCCCCGCCGCCTTCGGCAAACCGATCAAAGTCATCAACGACGCCGCCATGCAGGCCGTTGGCAGTTACGAAGGCGGCCGCATGCTCTTCATCGGCCTCGGCACCGGCCTCGGCACCGCCATGATCCTCGATCACGTCGTCATCCCCCTCGAGCTTGGCGAACTCTGCTACTCCCCCCGCCACAACTTCGAGGACATGCTCGGCCGCGACGGCCGCAAACGCCTGGGCCAAAAGCGCTGGGAGCAAGCCCTCGCCCAGATCGTCGGCATGCTTTGCGTCGCCCTCGTCACAGATTACGTCGTCCTCGGCGGCGGCAACGCCCGCCGCGTCGAGCATCTCCCGGAGCGTGCCCGCCTGGGCGATAATCGCAACGCCTCCATCGGCGGCCTCCGCCTCTGGGGCCACAATCCGGACCGCTCCCCAAAAAACCAGCCCGCCCTAATCATCCCCTAGCAGCCTGTCGGACTTAGCTCATTTCGACCCCAAAACCGCTGATTTCGACCATCAAAACACCTTCGGGAAAAATCAAAACTCCAACACGGGCATTTTAGAGCGTCGCATTTTCTAAGTCCGACAAACTCCTAGAGTCTTGAGTCATTGAATCGTCGAAGAATTCCAAGGGCTGAAAGCCCGCGATGTTATAGCCCGGGCTGGAGCGTAGCGGAGGCCCGGGTTACCGATCATCCTCTCCGCCAAGCACTGTAAGTGCGCCTCATTCACCGAAATATTCATAACTCACCACATCTATAGCATTTTCTATTTAATCTGGCGCACCGATTTGCGCGCCAGCGTTGTAGCCACGGGTCGTCGACCCGTGCGAGCGTGCGCTTCCAGCGTCAGATTAATCAGAAAATGCTCTAAGTAAGTCGGACGATGCCGTCATGTCGAGAAACCCGAAATTGAAGAAGACCGACGATCCGTACAAGATACTGTTTATCGCTATTCCATTCTTGATCGGTGGAACATTGTGCCTCCTGCAGAAGCGCTCGGCGGCTGTGATGATCCATCCTGAGCATCACGCGCCTGGGAGTTATCACGATACCATCTCGCCGTCCATGCAGCACAGCTTTGGTGTGGCGGAGATTGCGATCGGGGTATCGATAGTCCTATTTTACTTCTATCTCCGGAGACAGATCAGGAAGGAACCGGCGGATCGTGAGTGGGAGTAAGCGGAAAAATGAAATTCGCCATCCGGTCCCTCTCTATCCAGCCGCGCTGCGCGTAGAAATTGCGTTTGTAGGATTCGCCATCGCGGCCATTGAGTAATGAGAGCCGGGCGCAGCCGCGCTCCCTGGCCTCGGCGATGACGCTATCCAGGAGCTTCGAGCCAATCCCGTTGCCGGAATTATCCGGATGGACGAATAGCTCGGTGACATATCCTTCGCCGCCGGCCAGGAAAAGAAAAGGCACCCAATGGACGGCGCAATATCCGGCGATTTTGCCTTCGGCAGTCTCGGCCACCAGGATGGTGGAGGTGGTCGAAGTTACGGCTGCGCGGAGATTGGCTGCCACTTTTGTTTTGGTTTCATCGAGCGTTCCGGAAGCGACGGAACGGAGATCAGGCATTGCGCGCAGGAGGGTGGCGATGGCCGGGGCGTCAGCTTCCGTGGCGTTGCGGACGTTCATGCGTTGATGACAGCCTCGATGCAGTAGCCGTCGGGATCGATGACGAATGCGGCGAAGTAATTGGGACCATACTCAAGACAAAGCTCGGGGCTGCCATTGTCCTGCCCGCCGTAAAGGAGAGCCGCCTCGTGAAAGCGGATGACGGATTCACGCGATGGTGCGGCGAAGGCGCAGTGCGTGCCGGTGCTATGTCCAGGGATGCTGCCGGGCCGTAGCTTGATGGCGAACTTATCTCCACCGCCGGGGAGACCGTAACCTACCGCCGTATCATCCGCCCAGACCCGCACGTAACCCGGCGGGGAAAGCACCGCATCATAGAAGGTGGCGGAGCGACTGAGGTCATGTACGCCGAAGGATAGGTGGTGGAGCATTAGCGCCCGTCACCCTCGGTCCGCGCGCGGTCCTCGAAGCGGGTGAACTCTTTCAGGAAAGTCAGAGGCACGTCGCCCACGGGGCCGTTGCGCTGCTTGGCAATAATGAGCGTGGCCTTGCCTTCGGCTTCCTGTTTTTCCTCTTCGGTATCCGCGTAGAATTCCTCGCGGACGAGCAGCGCGACGATATCCGCATCCTGCTCGATGGCGCCGGACTCCCGCAAGTCGCTCAGGCGAGGTTTCCCTTTGCTGTCGCCGGTCCGGTTTTCCGGGTTACGGTTTAGCTGGGCCAGGACGACGACGGGGATCGCGAGTTCCTTGGCCAGGGCCTTGATGCCGTTGCTGATCTCCGTGATTTCTATCTGCCTGTTCTCCTGGCCGCGCTTCGAGGGGGACCGGAGGAGTTGCAGGTAGTCGATGACGACCAGTTGAATATCGTGCTGGGTCTTGAGCCGCCGCGCCTTCGCGCGCAATTCCATTATGGTGAGGCCGGCGGTGTCATCGATGTATATTTTGCTCTCCGCAAGCTTTGACGCGGCGGCGGTAAGGTTTGGGAAATCGCGCTCCGAGAGGAAGCCGTCGCGGACGCGCTGGAGATTGACGCGGGCGCGCGAGCAGAGGAGCCGCTGGACCAGCTGCTGGCTGCTCATCTCGAGCGAGAAAATGGCGACCGGTTTCTTGTTATCCACGGCCACGTGCTCGGCTATGTTCATGGCGAGCGCGGTCTTCCCCATGCTGGGGCGCGCGGCGATGACGAACATCTCGGCGGCGTGCAGGCCGTCGGTCATTTTATCCAGCTCCGCGTAGCCGGTCGGGATGCCGGTGATGCTGCCGCGGCGCTCGTAGAGCTTCTCGATTGACTCGATGGCCTCCATGACCTGGTCCTTCATCGAGAGCGACTTTGCCTGGAAGCGCTCGCGGGCGATTTTATTGATCTGCTGCTCCACCTCGTCGAGGAGGCTCGGGACATTGTCCTGCTCGTCGTACGAGCGGGCGGCGTACTCCGTGCACGTGGTGATGACCTGGCGCAGGGTCCACTTTTCCTGGAGAATCTCGATGTAATAGCCGGCGTTCGCGGTAGTCGGGATGAAGGTAAAAAGCTCGGTCACGAAGGCGGCGCCGCCGACCTGGTCGAGCTGGCCGCGATCCCGCAAGACCTGGGTGAGCGTGATGAAATCGATCGGTTTCGCGGCGTTCCAAAGCTCGATGAGCACGGCGTAAATGCCGGCGTGGGCCGGGATGTGGAAGCACTCGGCGGTGACGCCGCGCTCCACGCAGAGGCCGCCTATCTCGCGCGGGGAGAGGAGGAAGGCACAGAGCACGCCCTGCTCGGCATCGGGGCTCTGTGGCAATAACCGGTGAATATCCGGTAAATAAGTGATCTTTCCGCGCAGGTCGCCGTCTCCCCGCTGACCAGCTTTCGAGGCCGGCTTTCCAGTGGAGACACTGGGGCCATCCATTGATCTTCTCTACTTTGAGTGGCGGGCCTTGGCCTTCGAGCGGAAGCCTTGTTCCGCGGAATGCTCGGCGCCCTCGGGGGCGGCGGGCGCTGCCTCCTCCGTGCCGGTTTCCGGCTTCGAGGAGGATTTGACGTTGATGATGAGTTTCGCGACGACGTCGTGGTGAAGCTTGATCTCGACCTCGTGGGCGCCGGTCTCCTTGATGGGGCGCTCGAGGACGATGCGGTGCCGCTCGATTTCCGCGCCTCCGAGTTCGCCCCTGAGGCGGTCGGCGATGTCCTTGGCGGTGACCGAGCCGAAGGCCTTGCCGGCCACGCCGGTCTCGAGGGTGAGGGTGATCTTGAGCTTGTTGATGCGCCGGGCGAGGTCCTCGGCTTCATTAAGCTCGCGGGCTTCGCGCTCGGCCCGCTTCGCCTTGAGGGCGTTGAGCTGCTTGAGCGTGGACGGCGTTACCTCGAAGGCTTTGCCCCGGGGAATGAGGAAATTGCGGGCATACCCTGCCTTGACCTTGACGACATCGGCTTCCACGCCGAGGCCGGCGATGGGTTCTGTGAGGATTACCTGGGTATTGGCCATAACTGTAGGAGGAGTGCGTGAAAAAATTCGACCGCTGGATCGCGGGCTGGTTCTCTTACTGCCGGAGACGGGCAGTGTCAAATAGAGAATCGGGCTCGCGCGAATGGAATTCTGAAACGGAACTCGCGCAGAGGCGCAGAGACGCAGGGAAGAGTCTCACGTTCAACGCCTTGCCAAAAACAGAATGGCGCTCGGAGCCGCTGGCGTTCGCATTCAGAACAGGCGCCCGATTCTGATATTTCACCTTGCGCCAAAATCCAAAACCAGCCCGCAATACCGGGAGAGTTTCACTCAAAGGCGCAAAGAAAGGACTTCGACTTCAGGCTCATTCGTAATCCCATCCGTAAAAGCACACAGAGTATCGCTCGCTAACATCCTCTCTCCCCCTCCTTGCGCCCTTTGCCCTTTGCATTGCAAACAGTGGAATTCGATCATTTTCGACAAGATTCCTTAACCGCAAGGAGCACAAACCTCACCGGTCGAGTCCGCTCAATGTTCCTGACATTCTTCTACGCCCTCCTTTGTGTTCTTTGAGTTCTTTGCGGTTAAGTCCAACTCGGTTGCGGCTCCGCCGCGCTATGCCTTTGCGCGAGGAATTTGCCCCCGCTCGAAACCTTTGGCATACTCGTAGTGTCATATCTTCATGAAAACGTTCATTTTCTCCCTACTTGCTCTTATCGCAGTGACCGCGTGGGCGGCGCCGGAGCCCGATGCCGCGCCGTTCATCAATAAACAGATCAAGGAGATCACGGCGAAGGTTGCAAGCGATCTCGCTTCCGGCACATTGAGCAAGAGCGACGCGGACGAATTGGACCGGCGCGTCGATCACGTAAAGAAGATCGAGGCCAGCGAGCCGATGCTGACACCGAAGACGCGCCGCGATATGCGCGAGGACTTATCGGCCATCATTCATGATCTCACGCTAAAGGAAGGCACCGCAAAGGCCGATGCTTCCGCGAGCCCTACGCCCTAGCTTCCCGCGCGGAGCTTGCGCTTCGTGACGCCCCGCATGATTGACACCGGGATTATCCAGATCAGGTTCAGCCAAAGCAGATAGGGGAGCGTCATGCCGGATATCCGGAAGAACGGAGAGGATTGCATGAAATCATTCGCCACGCTGTTATTGGATTGCGCGGCATGGGCCAATCCGCCCAGGGCAAAATCGCGCGCGATTGCATAGCCGCCCCACGCGGCGTTCAACGCGATGGCACATCCGCCAAACGCCCGCCAACCGATGGCGAGCCCGCCAAAAACCCAGGCGCCGATTGCGGTGCCCCCAAGCGACAAGATGCCGACGGACAATCCGCCAAAGCTCAGCAACCCGACCGCGCAACCTCCCACGCTGATCGGCGCGACGGCAAGGCCGGCAAATGCGAAGATGATGCCGAACGCGCAATCGCCGGCTGCGAACCAGGCGAATACCGGGGGCGCAAGGCGGTCTCCGGTACGGAAGTGAACCAATGGGACGCCGAGTAACTTGATGCGGCTGCGGTATTCCCAGACCGGTTTGGTTGGATCGGTTGCGCGTTCCTCGGGTGTCAGATTCGCGAGCAGGCGCTTTCGTGAAGTGTACGCATTATAGGAGAAGATCGCGATCGCAATGCTGTAAGTCAGGGCAAGACCTATAATCAGGCTGACAAAGAGCAGGTGATTCCTGGTAACGAGCGAGCCGAAACAGAACACCAGGATAAGATAGATAAGGAAGAACACGGCAATCGCGCCGATAAGCCGGCGGCCAAAAACCTGATTGTATTTCCGTTCGCGATCCGACTGCGAGCTATCCACGGTGGCCCGGTAGCCGGCCCACATATTAAAAAAGGCGAACAGCGGAGCGACAGCGGCGCCGAGCAAGCCGCTTAAGGTCGCGACCTTGGCCGAAGCGGCGCCTTTCGCGGCCGCGGCGCCGAGGACCGCCGATTTCGCCGCAAAGGTCATGGCGGGCAGCGCCGAGACGACGCTGGCGGTGAAATATCGGCCCGGATTGGTCTGCTCCAGCGCGCCTTCCACGAACGCGGTAACCTGTTCACTTAGTAACTTGCGGCCGCGCGAGAGCCGTTGCTTTACGGCATCTTCACTTAGTTCCAAGTTACGGGCGACGGCCTCGATGGAATGATGCTCGCGATAAAACAATACGAGCGTTTCGCGGTAAGTCTCGGGGATTCTTTCCATCGAACGCCAGAGTATATCCTGCTCTTCCTTCGTAATGGCGCGCTCGCTGGGAGAGGGGTCCGGCGAATGGTTTTCGGATATTGAGTCGAGGTCTTCGGCCTTATGGCTGGGCTCGCGGCCCTGTTTCTTGAGCGCGTCGAAGGCAAGATTTCGCGAGATCTTGCAGAGCCAGGGGCGGAGCTTCGCCGGCTCGCGCAGTTGGGCGAGTTGTTTCCATGCCGTGAGGAAAGTCTCCTGCGCGAGATCTTCGCTCTGGGGCAGGCTGCCCGTGGCGCTGTAGTTCAGCGAGCAGATTAGCGATTGGTAGCGGGCGACGATCCAGCCAAATGCCTCGCGGCTGCCGGCAAGGCTTTGCGCGACCAGATCGGCGTCGGTAAATTCCACGGTTTCCATCGGGTTTGAATTCATCATGTCACTCCCCATGACGCGAATCCAGCCGCCGAGGTGACAGGAAATCTGGGAAACTACTGTGGTCGATAATATGCGACGCTCATATTCTGCATGAATTTTGAAAGTGCCGCCGTCCAATGCGCGCGCTCCTGGTCGAGCAGCATGGCGGCGCGGAAACGGCCCAGGTCATTATACAAGGCCGGCGTTTCCGGATCTGCGGAACTGATGCGGGCCATGATTGTCCGCTGCTCGGGCGTCACCAATTCAATCCGGCCCACCATCACCCGCGTGATCTCGGCAGTGTGAGAGACGGTCAATGGCAGCAGGCGGTCCACAAGCGGACGCGGCCAGAGGTAAAAGGCGCGCAGACCCGGGTTCTGGAAATAAGAGACCTGCCAGGTATTCAGCAGCGCCTCAGCCTCATCCTTGTTAAGGCCGGCGCCGGTGAGTTGATCCTCGAGGTTCGCGCGAAGGCCGACGATATTTGAGGTGCTGTAATCGGCCGGGGCGAACGGATGGCTGCTTTGATTGGCAGCGACACTCTGAAATGCAATGGCCCCATCGGCACGAATATCAGCAAGGACCCAGGGCAGGGGAGTATCGAGGCCATTGCCGGGCAAGGCCTTTAGAGTGTTGGTTCCGGGATCGCGGACGATATTCAGGATGGGCTCGCCACAACCAACGCCGCGATAGAACAGGAATTTCTCGGACTCGCCAGAAGGGGTGGTAACGCCATCCGCGGCCACATTGCGTGGGGCGAGCCAGACGCGCGCATCGGTCTTGGGGCCTGGTGCGTCGCCTCCGATTTTCAGCCCGGTCCATTCGAGAGTGCCTACGGTATTAGGGGTGATGTGACCGATCGTGTTGGTCTTTGGATCGATGCCGGGCGCATCCGCTTTCGCATCCGGGTAGAATTCCGTGAGCCATCCGCCGGGATATTTGACTGAAATATCAAGCGGTCCCACAAAGCCCGCCGGCGCGTGAATATAAAGGACCGGCGTTTCCAGCCGTACCGTGACATCGGGATGCACCGGGGGTAAACCTTTGGCGCGGACCGCTTCTGGTGACGCTCGGAAGGGATTGGAAATGACATCGGAATGCGACGCGGGTGCACCTTTGGCGAGGCCTGCCTGCGCGTCTCCCGGCACAAGAAGTCCCGGGGCCACCTGGTGCACAAACGCTGGGACCGGTTCGTCATCGTAATTGATGCCGGCAAGCGCCCTGCCGTTCTCGTCTTCCAGCGAGGTCAGCGTTCCCCATTCGTGTATTACCAGGCCCTCCGCAGCGCGGGCGCCGCATGCCCCCAGCAGGAGGACCATGCCGAGGATCCTCAATAACATCTTCACGTCGGGGAGACTAACATCGGCCCCGTCCCAAGTCGAATAGGATTATACGATCCCGTTCTCGAGCCACTCCAGGCGCCCTTCGAGAACCTCCCGGGCCAGCTTGTAGCCCTTGCGATCCGGATTGCGCCTCAGGGCGCGGAATAGCTCGTCCACGCGCTGCGCGGAGGTGAGGCAGAAGTAATCGCCCAACGCCAGCAGGTTGCCGCCGGCGCCTTCCGTATCGAGCATTTGCTGTGCGCGTGAGCAGCTGGCCAGCATGGCGAAAAGCTCCGTGCCAATATCCACGAAGCGGCCCAGGAGGACCTGCTCGCGTTCGAGCTTTGGACCATGTTTTGCCATGGCGTGGAAGAGGCTCCGCGCGAGCCGGCGGGAGGCCGCTTCCGCATTTCGCACATGCCGGGCGAGCACGGGATGGAAGCCGGCAGTATGGCTGGCAGGCAGCCACTGGAGCGGGTACCACCGCGCGTAGAAGAGGGCGGCGTGCGCGGCGGTGAGCGCGCGCGTTTTCAACGGGAGCTGGGTGTTGAGCATCGGCGCGCCGACTTTCAAATGCGGGTCGAGCGCCTCGCGCGCAATGAAGAGCCGCATGATCTCGCTCGAGCCTTCGAAGATCGTGTTGATCCGGCAATCGCGCAGGAAACGCTCGACGGCAACCGGCTCCTCGCCGCGCGCGGCAAGCGATTGCGCGGTCTCGTAGCCGCGCCCGCCGCGGATTTGCATCGTCTCGTTCACAATCTCCCAGGTGCGCTCGGTGGCCCAGAGTTTGCAAAGCGCCGCCTCGAGGCGGACATCGGCGTGCTTGTCGCGGTCCACAAGGCTCGATGCGTAGAAAACCATCGATTCCATGGCGAAGGTCTGCGCGGCCATGCGCGCGAGCTTGTCGGCGACAGCGGCGTGCTTGCCGATCGGCGCGCCCCATTGCACGCGGTCGCGGGCCCATGCGCGCGAGACGCGCAGGCAGCGCTTGGCAAGGCCGGTGCATGCGGCGGGCAGGGTGAGCCTGCCGGTATTCAGCGTGGTCAGCGCGACGCGCAGGCCTTTCTTCTCGGCCAGCAGAATGTTTTCGCGCGGGATGCGGACATTGGTGAAACGGATCACCGCGTTGTAGAGCGCCTTCAGGCCCATGAAGCGGCACCGGTGCGTCACCTCGATGCCCGGCGTATCCATATCCACGATGAACGCGGTAATGCCGCCCCGTTTCTTGCCGGCCGGCGCGGGCGTTTTCGCCATTACGACGATGACCCCGGCTTTCACGCCGTTTGTGCACCAGAGCTTTTCCCCGTTAAGGATAAAATGCGCGCCCTCTTCGGTGGGCTCCGCGTGCGTCTCCATCTTCGCGGGATCGGAGCCGACTTTGGGTTCAGTGAGCGCGAATGCGGAGATTTCGCCGCCGGCCACGCGCGGCAGGAAACGGCGCTTCTGTTCCTCCGTGCCGAAAAGGATGAGCGGCTGCGGGACCCCGATGGATTGATGCGCGGAGAGGAGGGCCGTCAGGTTTCCGCAATAGCTCCCGAGCAGCATTCCGGCGCGGCAGTAATTAGTCTGCGAAAGGCCGAGTCCGCCGTGATCAACGGGGATTTTGATGCCGAAAGCGCCCAGGCTGGCAAGGCCTGAGATGACCTCGTCGGGGATTTCGCCGGTCCGATCGATTTCGTCGGCATCGACGTGTTCCGCGAGGAAATTGCGGAGCTGCTTGAGGAAGCCGTCGCCCTGGTCGCGGTCCTCGATGTGTTGCGCGGGGAACGGCCGCATCTGTTCCATCTGGCAGCGCCCCATGAAGAGGCCGCCTACGAAGCCGCGCTCGGCCTGGGCGGATTCGCGCGCGCTCTCCGCCAGCTCCAGCGCGTCGCGCTGGCCGGCGGACATCTTTGACGTGTCGATCACACTTTCAGTTTCAAGGGTTGGCATAGAATCTCCGGTTTGTATGGGTCATTTCCTGAAGCAACTGGCATGGCGCGAACCGCGCGCCGCAACGGGCCGCCTCTTCCTGCAGCGCGGCGGTGATCACTCCCGGTCCCACGGTATCGGCATAACGCAGCGGCCCGCCGCGAAATGGCGCGAAGCCCGCGCCCATAATCATGCCGAAATCGGCGTCCGCGGGTTCCGCGACCACTTTCTCCTCGATGCACCGGGCCGCCTCATTGACCATGAGCAGGACCATTCGTCGTTGCATCGCGAGCCGGTCCCGGGTGGATGCGGCGCCGGCATCGCGACGGCGCGCGGCGTCGGGATTTGGCGTCGTTTTGCCTTTTTCGTGAACGTAAAAGCCGCGTCCCGATTTTTTCCCGAGCATCCCGGCCTTTAGCATCCGGCCAAGGACGGCGGGTACGTGCATGTGGTTTGGAAAACTGGCCGCCAGCGTAGCCGCGACATCTTCCGCGACATCCAGGCCGACTTCGTCGGTGAGACGCAGCGGCCCCATCGGCATTCCAAAATCGAGCATTGCCGCGTCGACCTCGGACGCTTCCGCGCCCTGCGCGAAAAGCTCCGCCGCTTCAACCATGTACGGCAGCAAAATCCGGTTCACCAGGAAGCCGGGGCTGTCGCGCACCAGCACCGGCATCTTCCCGATTTTCTGCACAAACCGGACTGCGGCAGCAGCGGTCTCGGCGCTGGTCCTTTCTCCGGTGATGACCTCGACCAGCGGCATGCGGTGGACGGGATTGAAAAAGTGAATGCCAACGACGCGATCCGGCCGGCTTACCGCCGCGCCGAGTTCCGTAATCGAGAGCGCGGAGGTATTGGTGGCGAGAATCGTATTCTGCGGCGCGGCCTCGTCCAGCCGGGCGAAGATGCGCTTTTTCAGCTCCATTTTTTCGACGGCGGCTTCGATGACGATGTCCACACCGTTCAGCGGCGGCTCAGCCGCGGTGGGCGAGATGCGGTCCATGCCGTCGCGCGCCTCCGTGCGATCCAGGATGCGGGCTTTGACGGCGCTCGCGTACAGGGCGGCTATCCGGCTCATCCCGCCTCCCACGCGTTCCGGATCAATATCGCGCATCAGCACGCGGAGGCCGCGGGCGCTGAGCCATTGCGCGATTGCCGCGCCCATGACGCCGGCCCCAATCACGGCGGCATGCGAAATCTGCATCGGCTTTTCGACGCCGGGAACACGGAGTTTCTTCGCGCGCTCCTGCAATTGGAATACACCGATCAGGTTGCGGCATTCCGGCGTGGCGGCGAGTTCGAGCACGGACAGCCGCTCGCGGCGCAGAGAATCCTCGGTGCTCTCGACGGCGCCAAGCGTCACCGCCTCGAGCGCCTTCGGCAGCGCGGGGTAATGGCCGCGCGACTTCTCTTCCATCCGCCGCCGCGCGATTGGCGTCGCGACGGCCGCCGTGATCCGGTCGATAGCCTGGGAGCGCGGCCGGCGCGGCCTCGGCGCGTTGATCCATTTCAGCGCGGCGGCCAGGAGCAGCTCGCGCGGGGCGATGTCGTCGATCAATCCGCGTTTTAATGCGGGCTTCGCCGCGAGCGTCTTCCCGCCGAGAATGATCTCCAGCGCGCCCGGCACGCCGATGAGCCGCGGCAGCCGCGTCGAGCCGCCCCAGGCGGGCAGGATGCCAAGCTGCGTCTCCGGCAGGCCGATCTTCGTCGCGCGGTCAGCCGTGGCGATCCGCCATTGGCAGGCCAGGCAAAGCTCATACCCGCCGCCGACGCATGCGCCGTGGATTGCCGCAACGGTCGGCGCCCGCAGCTTCGCGATGCGATTGAACGTGTCCTGACCCAGTTCGATAAAATGCCGCAGTTCGTCGCCATTCAGCGTTTCCAGCGCCCGCAGATCAGCACCGGCGATGAAAATGGCCGGCTTGGCGCTGATGAAGATTACGCCACCGGTCCCGTTCTCTATCGCATCGAGCTTCCCGTTCAATTCCATCAGCGTCGCGGCATCAAAAATGTTCGCCGCCGAATCTGGCCGGTCGAAGGTCAGCAGCCGTGTTCCATCCTCCAGAATTTCACTATGGATGGATTCCATGACCTAGGTTTTCTCCAGCAGCAATGCGGCTCCCTGGCCGCCGCCGACGCACGCGGAGACTATGGCCCATCTCGCATCGCGGCGCTTGAGTTCCTTGAGCGCCGTCAGCGTGAGCCGCGCTCCGGTCGCGCCGACCGGATGGCCGAGCGCAATCGCCCCGCCGTTTACATTGAGCCGCTCTTCGGGGCAGTCGCCGAGGCTTTGCAGGACGGCCAGCACCTGTGCGGCAAAGGCTTCGTTGATTTCGATCAAGTCCACGTCGGCCGGGCCGCGCCTCGTCGTCTCTTCCAGCTTCCGGATGGCCGGCACGGGGCCCAGGCCCATGCGCGCGGGGTCGCAGCCGGTGTACGCCCAGCCCGCCAGCCGCCCGAGCGGCTTCAGCCCGAGCGCCGCGGCGCGCCCCTCCGCCATTACCAGCATCGCCACCGCGCCGTCGGTGATCTGGGAGGAATTACCCGCCGTCACCGAGCCATGCCGCCGGTCGAATACCGGTTTGAGATGCGCCAGCATCTCCATTGATTGTTCCGCGCGCGGTCCGTGATCCTCGATCACCGGGTGCGCCGCCTTCCCTCCGGGCAGGTAAACGGGGCAAATCTCCTCCGCCAGCCGCTCCCGCGCGGCGACGGCGCGCGCATGCGAGCGGAGCGCGAATTCATCCTGCCGCTCCCGCGAAATCTTGAACTCACGCGCCAGCACCTCCGCGGTCTCTCCCATATTCAAGCCGCTCACCGGATCGGTCAGCCCCATCTTCAGCGCGATGCGCGGCTGGAAATCCGCGGGCCGGAACGCGCTCAGCGCCGCCATCTTCGCCGGCATGGTTTTCGCCCGGCCGAGCGCGGCAAATTTGCGCGCCGCCGCTTCAGAATAAAGCAGCGGCACCTGCGACATGCTCTCCGTCCCGCCCACGATGAATACAGACCCGTGCCCGCTCAGCACCCGTTCCGCCGCGGTCGTAACGGCCTCGAAGCCGGAGGCGCAATTCCGATGCACCGTGGCCGCCGAGGATGCCCGCGGCAGGCCCGCCCGCAGCGCGATCACGCGCGCCACGTTGACTGCGTCCGGCGGCTGGCAGACGCATCCGAAAATCACCTCGTCCACCATTGCCGGATCAAACCCCGTCCGCGTCAGCAGCGCGTCCACCGCGATCCGCCCCAGCTCATCCGCCGGCAGGCCCGCGAGCTGGGCGCCCATCTTGCAAAACGGCGTCCGCACTCCATCGATGATGACCAGTGATTCAGACATGGCTCAGGGTCCGTTCCGGCGCCGGCGCTCCAGGCCGCGGCCGATGATCCACGATGCGTTGCTCCTTTAGCTGCGCGCCCACGCCTTGCATCCGCCGCAGCTCCTCGCCGCTGTGGAAGAGGATCATGTTCGGGTGCGTCTCCGTCTCCGCGGCGAAGTGTTCCTCGAGTACATTCCGCACCGCCTCGTCGGATGCGCGGTTCGCTTTTTGCACATGCAGGATCAGCTCATCCAGCTCCAGCGGATCGTCGTGGGTCTTGCGGATTTCAAGCTGCCACGTCGCCACCTCCTCGCAATCGTCCAGCACATGCTCCAGCCGGTTGAAATCAATCAGCGTCCCCTTGAGTTTTTCCAGTTTCATCTCCCGAATCTCCGACGTGCGCGAGATCTCGCCCATCAGGCGCGGCATGTTTCTGCCGCAATGCGGGCATGCGCCGTAAACGAGCCCGCCGCTGACGATATCGCCCGTGCGATACCGGAGCACCACGCTGCCGCGCGCTTCGAGCGGTGTCCAGACCACCTCGCCCGGCTCGCCGTCCGGGACCTGCCGGCCCGTGGCTGGATCGATCACCTCGACGATGCCAAAGTCCGGGCTGAGATGATAGCCGCTGGTCTCGCCGGGCTCCGCGCAGGGGCATTGAGTCCACGCCATTTTCGCCTCGGTAAATCCGTAAGTCGGCAGCACATCCACTTTCTCCGCGCCCAGTTGCAGCGCCAGCGCGCGCAGACGCCGGCGCATTCCCGTGGGCGCTTTCTCGCCACCGAGGACGATCTTCGAGAGCTTCGCGCATTTCATCCCTTCATCCACGGCGGCGCACAAAACGTGATATATAAAGGTCGGCATCCCGATCACCACGTCCGGTTCTATCTTTCGCATCAGCCGCAGGTTCCCTTCCGTCCCCAGCCCCTTGCCGCCGCCGGTGCTTACCATGAATACGCCAAACTCCGTCCCCGCGTAATGCGTCTGCCAGAAGGCAAGGTGCGGGGCGAAGGGGAACATATTCAGCATCCGCATATCCCGGCGCGCCCCGCAGATGCGCATCACCCGCGCCCCGGCCACCGACAGGGTCTTCACGTCATGCGCCGTATAGACAAACGGTGTCGGCTCCGCCGCCCGTCCGGTGGTGCTGGTCATCATCAGCGGGCGGTACTCCCGCTCCATCTCCTCCTTCACCGCCTCTCTTCCCCGGAGCAGCGCCCCCGCGATCACGCTCGGGCGCCGCTTCAGCACCCGCTCATCCGGCGCGAGGACAAAATCGCGCGCTCCCTTGATCAAATCCTCCTTCGCCGTAAACGGAATCCGCTCGAGGCTGGCATGGTCCCGCAGCCCGCTCGCGCGAATCCCGAGCTCCTTGAATAGCTCCCCGTAATGCTTCGAGTAAGGCAGCACCGTGCCGGAGAGATACCGGCGCAGCCGCAGCATCTGCCACGCGCGCAGCGTATCCTTATCCAGCGAGAGCCAATGCAATTGCCGGTTTTTCATGGGGTCGGGTTAACAGTTTAATTTCGGCCAGTTGCGCCTCGGCGACCTTGCGGCCGAGGGCGATGTACTTGCCGGGATTGGCGAAATCGTGCCAGCGGGAGTCGCATGCCCACGGGCGCAGGACCACGTCCGCGATGTGCCCGGCCTGTTCAGCCACGCGCATCTGTCCGCCGAAGTTCGCCCGCATAAGGATGTCGCACAGGTTGCCGCGCGCGAAATAGTTGAGCTGTTTGTTCAGCCACGCGCCGGGGCCGCGATGTTCGCGGGGCTGGCCGGCCGCGATGGCGCCCGCGACGCACAGCGCCAGGTGCTCGGAGGTGGGCAGCGTGTTGACCGCGATGATTCGCTCAATGCCGGCCTCCGAGAGGACATCCACGGGCAGAGGGTCGGCGATGCCGCCATCGATCAGCACGCGGCCATCGTGCGCCACCGGCACGCATATGCCGGGGATCGCGATGCTTGCCTCGACGGCTTCGGCGACCTCGCCGTGCGAGAAGACCACGCGTTCCAGCGTTTCCAGGTCCGTTGCCACCACGCGCAACGGCCGGGCCAGCTCCGGAAAACGGATATCGCCAATCGCCTTGCGCAGCCGCCGGGTCACCCGGCGCGTGCTCAGGAAGCCCTGCCTCGGCGGCAGCACCGGATCGACCAGGCGCAGCAGGCCCCAGCGCGAATCGAGGTGGCGCGCCATCTCTTCGCAGGCTGCGCCGTCATGGCCGTAGGCCCAATGCGCCCCGACGTACGCTCCCATGCTCGCCCCGGCGATCATGTCGATCTCGATCCCGTTTTCCTCGAGCACCTGGATCACGCCGATATGCGCCAGCCCCCGCGCCCCGCCTGAGGAAAGCGCCAGACCGACGCGGCAGCGCCCGATCTCCCGCGCCATGCGGCGAATCTGGATCGTAAATGAAGGAGAACGGTCCATCCCGGCAAAGCTATCGGCGCCGGAATAACCGCGCAGGATGGAATGCACCGCGCAGCCGGCTTTCCCGCACTCATCGGCGAACCGCGCCGCGGGCTCCATGTTATCCGCGCATAATACCGGGTTGATATGCTTGTAAGTGCCGCCTCGAGTGGCCGCCAGCTCACCCATGAGTAACTTCATCCCATCGAGGCATTGGTCATCCGGCCGCATCAGGATATAAGTCAAATCGCTCTGGACGAGACACTCCAGCAACGCCGGCCGCGGGACATCCCGCGCCGCGTCTATCAGGACATAGTCAAAGTGATTGCCGAGATGGCTAAGCAAAGGCGCGATATAAGCGGCCTCCGCGGCGTTCGCCCCCACCTGGATATCCAGGTCGAAACATCCCGGCTTGACCTCGCGCACATGCCGCGAAAAATGAAAAACCCCATTGAGCGACGGCTCAATCTCCGCCCAGTTTACAAGCGCGGTCCGGGCGGGCGCGGGACTGAAATGAACGCTTAAAACGCGCCTGCCGGTAATCTCCTCCAGCACATCCGCCAGCCGCCGCCCGAGCATCCGCTCGTTGACTCGCGAGGAGAGCGCGTGGAGCGCGACAATGCGCTTCCCCGACGCCGGCGCGCGCGTCTCCATGATGCGCCGGACTATTGATTGCGACAGCCTGCCCGCTACTTTCGGCTCAGTATCGAAGACCTCGCGGAGTTCCTCCGCCGGGATCCGCAGCAGCACGCTCTGGGTGACAACCGTGATCGTCGAGATATACGGCTCGCGGTGCATCACCTCGCGGTCGCCGAGCGTCTCGCCCGGCCCGTGGATCGCCGTGATCAAATGCCCGCTTGGATCGATGTGGCGCGACTCGCACCTGCCGCTGACGATGAGATACATCGCCTCGCAATCCTCCCCCTGGTGGAATACCACGCTCCCTTTTGGCAAGTCCCTCACATCCGCGCCATTGGCGAGCTTCCTCAGCGTCGAGGAGGGGAGCAGGGAAAGAAACCGGTGGCTCCGGAGAAAGCGCTGGTTGATCTTCATATCGCCCTCGGGGGAAGGGCGGCGGAATAGCTGAGTTCAGCGGCGGGCGCGCTTTGATTTGACCTTTATTTGCCTGCTTGCTCTGTTCTGGATTCAGTTATGACCGTCGCCGGTCCGGGTTTGTGGGGGTTTGTTCTTGTTTGGTTAGTTGATCAGTTACTTCTGGGCTTTCGTCCTTTCGGACAATTGAAGGGTAGCATTTAGTATTCCCGTCGTCAATGCAATCGGCAGCCCCTTTCCCAAAGGATGCACTGCATTTATTAATGAACGAACACTTACCTCCCAGTGTCTTAAGTTATGGTTTGTGCGCCGCGCAAAAGCGCGGGGCTCAAACTAACACCAGGGCGGCGCCGGCCGCGTTCTCCGCTCTACCTCATCCCGCGGTCAGCCTGAACGCTCCGCAGGTGGATCGTCTTGTGGTCCAGGTTATGCACCGCCCGGATGTACCTGACCGTTTGACTTCGCGCCCTCATCAATATCGAATGCGTGATCGCGGTCTTCCCGATTAGTTTCACCCCGGGCAGCAGCGGGCTGTCCGTGACGCCGGTCGCGCAGAAGACCGCGCTCTCGCCGGTTACGATATGGTTCGAGTGGTGGATTGCCTTGATCTCCTCCTCGTACATCCCCTTGGTCAATTCCTTCCGCTCCTTGTCATCGCGAAACCACATCCGCATTTGCAGATCGCCGCCCAGCGCGCGCAACGCTGTCGCCGTCAGCACCCCCTCCGGCGTCCCGCCAATGCCGACGTAGAGATCTATGCCCGAGTCCGGCAGCGACGGCGCCACCGCCGCCGTAATGTCGCCATCGGAGATCATCCGCAGCGTCGCGCCGGCTTCCCGCACCTGGTCGATGAATGTCTGGTTGCGCGGCCGGTCCAGGATCAGCACCACCACCTCGGAGATGCGCTTGCTCAGCACGCGGGCCGCGAATGACAGGGTCTCGATCAGCGGCTGGTCGATCCAGTTGCTCGTGAAATTGAAGTTCGTTATCGCCCTCTTGACTATCGGTCCATACGCCAGCTTGTGGCAGTAATAGCTCGGGATGTTCAGCATCGCGTTCTTCTCCCCCGGCACTTCCGCCGCCGCTATCACGGAGATCGAGTTCGCCATCCCCTTCGAGATATTCGTGGTGCCGTCGATGGGATCGAGCGCGATATCGAATCGCGGCGAACCCGCCTTCCAGGTTCCCAGTTTGTCCCCGAGGAATATCCCCGGCGCGTTATCCTTGATCCCTTCGCCGATGACCACCTCGCCGCAGATATCCACCAGATCAAACACACCGTAAATCGCATCGCATGCCGCGGCGTCGGCCGCCTCCTTGTCGCCGCGCCCGATCCAGTGCATCGCGTTGAGCGCCGCGTTTTCCGTCGCGCGGACGAATTCGAATTCGACGTTCCGCTCCGAGTCGTTGAATTCGGCAGGTGGGGGAACGGGCTGCGGTTTCATGTTCGTTGGCGTTTGGCGGTAGGGCTGGCAAACATCGCCACGACCGGCGGAATCAAGAAAAGCGAGCCCGCCATCGCGAGGCCGAAAATTCCGGCCCCGATGGAAACCCCCTGCGCTGTCATCTTTAGCGTGTAAAGCGCCGGCGAAAGGGGAGGGGAGACTTGGCCTCCCATTTCCAGCAGCGGAGCCACCGCGTCACCTATGGCAAAAAAGACGATAAAAAGCGCAATCAGCCCCAACGCCGGACGCAAAATAGGGAGCTTCACCTGCCAGTAAATCTGCCAGTATCCGCAGCCGTCGATTTTGGCGGCATCCGTCAAGTCTCTGGAAGCACTCCGGACCACCGCGCGAAACGCCGAGAATGCGCCTAATGCCACGGCGAGCAGATTAGTCATCCAGATGAGGTAAAGGGACAACTCGGTGATCGCCGGCGCCGGGCGAGGCAACGCCTCCGAGAGCAGGCAGGGGAGGCGGGCCATATCTGGAAACTGCATGAATTCTGGATCAGTTCGCGGTCGCGGCAGGAGGCTTGCCGATGGAAGCCGCCGGAGCAAGCCGATTTTCTCTACAGGCTGCCCGGAGAGTAGGCGAGGGCCGCGCGCGAGCCTGCTGGGCCGAATGGCAACGCGGACGCGAAGGAAAATCCCCACAGCGGGACTTGACTGAGCGGCCAACGCCGCCAGGCGGCCCGGCAGGCTCGCGCCCGGAGGGTTGGGTGGCTTTTGGCGCTGGACCGGCGTTGCTCGCACGGGCCAAGACCGCTGCGGGTATTGGCGCCGTGCTCGCGCCTTGGCCAGCGCCAAAATCCATCCCAACGCGGCCCTCGCCTACTCTCCGGGCAGCCTCTCTGGAGGCCGCTTTTGCCGCACTGCCACGGGGAACGCAATCTCGCGGAATTGCCCGGAACAGCCTCCCCGCGCCCAGGGCCGGATTTCTACGTAATTTCTAAGTAAAAGTATTATTTATCCCATTCAATACTAATCCCTTGCGCCCCCTTTGGCCTTATGGTAAATAGCACAAATGAGCGTTTTCGTTCGCAGTATCCCCCTGCTTATCCTCTCCGTTGTTGCCCTCTTTTCAGCGCGGCTTGCCACCGCCCAAAGTGTCGCGACAAATCCTGTCGGCTATAATGTTTTCAACCTGCCCGCCGGGAACAGCCTGCGGGTCAACACCTTCGTCCAGCCGACGGCGTATCAGAGCACGGCCGCCTCGTACGTCAGTGGGACCACGCCGGGCACGTCGGTCGTCACCATCAGCAGTTCCGGCTCAGCCCTGACTAGTGGCACCTATAACGCGGGTTCCTCCGGCCCAATCTATTACATGGAGGTTCTCACCACCGGCAGCGCGCAGGGCCTGATCGTGGACGTCATATCCAATGGCACCAACACGATCACGGTGAATGCGAACCTCGCGAATTTCGGCGTCACTCAAACCACCTCCTTCTGCATACGGCCTCACACGACGCTGGCCTCCCTCTTCCCCGCAAATTGCGGATTGACCAGCGTGGACTCGGTTAAACTATTTTTTCCGAACAACACCAGCCAGGTTTTCTCGTTTACCGGTTCGGGTGATGGCTGGGCCTTCGGCAACGTTGATGTCGGCGGCCAGATCATCTATCCCGCCCAGGGGTTCATCATCACAACGCAAGGCGCCGAGAGCGTTTCAATCATGGGCTATGTGAAACCCGGCCCCACGATCGTTCCTCTTTATGCAGGAGCACTCAACGCGGTCGGGACGGTCAACCCCATGCTAAGCGGCACCCAGACTCTCTCGACCTACAATCTTCCCGCGGCGCTCGGGCTTTTCGACACGGCAAAGGTGTTTACCGACGACGGGACATTGTCATGCCCGCAAGGGGCATATGTTTACAATGGGACAGCTATGGTCGACGGAAGTGGAAACAATGTGGGTTCGACTACCGTTAATCCCGGCGACTCGCTTGTCGTAAACGTGCAGAACAATGAATACCTGACGTTGCCGAGCTTTTACACTTCAGGCAATTGACCTTCCCCGTTAAGTCCAGTTCCACTCCCCGAACAATTTGTTAGACGCTCCTGCAGGGGCTTCGAATCTTATGTCCAAAAAAATATTCATCCTGTTCGCCACAATTTGCTTCGGCGCCGCCGCCCACGCTCAAATCAGCATTATCGGCGCCGGTACTACAAACTTGGTTCTCTCTTCGAGCACCACCCCTCTGGCGCTCGGTGATATTGTTGAAATCGGCTATTTCTCGAACACAGCCAATCTCGGAACCGACAACACGCTCTCGGACCTGACCAGCATCTTCAAGCCAATCGGCCAGGGAAGTGCCGATGGCGATACGCTGAACCAAACCAATGGCTCTGGCAATGATACCTTGGTGATCAATAATTACGGAGGTGTTACCGGCGCGTTCGAGGGCCAGTTCAATAATGTGAACGCGGGATATATTCCGCAGGGCGACCTGCTTTATATGTGGGTCTTCAATTCGTCGAATATCAACACGGCCACCGAGTGGGGCATTTTTGAGGACCTGCCATTCTCGGGCCACACTGGCTGGGTAGTTCCTGCGAGCCCCGGGTCGGTTTCAGTGGTTCTGGCCAACTCCGACGTTACTGCTATTCGCGGTGGCAGCACGGTCATTAATGGCACCACGGATTTCACTCTCGCCAATATCGCCACCGTTCCAGAGCCCTCGACCTTCGCCAGCCTCGTTCCCATCTTGATTCTCGGCTGTGCTTTCCTGCTCCGCCGCCGCCATCGGGGCTAAAGAAGCCGCGCCAGTCCAATCTCCCTTAAACGGTCCGGGGCATCGCTCCCGGGCCGTTTTGCTTTGGGGAACCACTGATTAAACCCGAACTCCGATGTTGGAGCGGATGAGATGGCGCAAGATGCTGAGCCGAGATGACTTGAGGAATGCTTCACCGTATCTTCAGATACGGTGACTCGAGTTTGGCCTATAAGCGGCGATGAAAGAGAGAGGAAGCGAGGGCGACGGGGAGTTTTGAGGGCTTCTGGTTTGGGTAAGGTCGTGACCAGAAGCCGGTAAAACTCTCTGGCTTGAGAGCGTGAGCAAAAAGTTCGAAGCGTAAGTGATCAAGAAGGGCGGAAGTGGAGGGGCGTGGTGGGTTCTTG
>Ga0182024_10007348_pt1 | contig 23771 bp, 18 predicted proteins | sample P32metaG_FD_120480 | JGI IMG/M metagenome (GOLD analysis project Ga0182024, IMG submission 120480) | Permafrost microbial communities from Stordalen Mire, Sweden - P3-2 metaG (Illumina Assembly) | ecosystem: Environmental > Terrestrial > Soil > Wetlands > Permafrost | place: Sweden: Stordalen... | reverse complement strand
GCTCGCAGCCCATAGGCGAAACCGCGAAAGACGGCAGCTTAGTTAATTAAGCTGCAAGTGCCAGATTATCGTTGGCAACTTTAGTTTTGCAGGCGATTATGGGTGCCCACACCCCAGCATGCCTCCGTGCCGCAAGCGATCCCGTCGAAACCGTGACGCCCCCACTATTGAGCCCCACGACTCCGAGGCGTCATGCGGGTGCGAGCCCGGGCCAACTGGCTCGTGCTGCAATCACTATTCTACTCTTCGTTTGATTCAGGCGGGCGCCACCAGACTCCTCCCGGACTTGCCCCGCTTCTCGTTCAACTTCTACCGCTTAGGCTACTGCTGTTCCAGATCAATCGCCTCGTAGTCGTGCCGGGCGATCCCTGCGCGAATCTCGGCAGGTGTCTTGCCCTGCTTTGTCAGGCGATAGGCGTAGAACGCTTCCTGGGCGCAGGTGGAGCATTCCGTCCCGTGCAACCCCTCATAGCAACTGCGCAGGCTGGTGTGGCCAAGAGCGCGGTCGCAACGGCAGTTGCAGGGAAGCTGATAGAGCACGTTGCCGATTTTTATGGCCTGCTGGTAAACATGAACCTGCCACGGATAGCGGAAATTCTCGCCGGTGAGCTTGGCGCCGGAAAGAATGGCGGGCAACGCGGCTACCTTCAGAGGCGCGGCGGGATGATAGGCGGGCACATCGTCCGCGGGGTTCGACCACTGCGCATAGCTGGCAAGCGTGAAGACGAAGACGGCAAGAAGGAGGCCCCAACGATATCGGGCGGAAGGCGTCATAAAAGACAAACTCGCTTTATTGCATTCTAGTGCATTTTCGGAATACACGTAGACTTCTTGAAAGCCGTGAAAGGTGGCTTTTCTTGAGGGAAAAGCCACTTGGGCGCGTGCTTTCGGACCACACCAATTCCGAAAATACTGTAGAACGGAAAGGCGGCGAAGGCCACGGCGGGGGGAACTGCGGATGAACCAATCACTGGGGATATTGGGGAGAGAATGGGCGCTTCCAGCGCAAAAAAAAAGACGGCACGAACTTTTTGCTGTTCGTGCCGGGAGGCCAGTGACGCAAACTACTTCCAGCCTGGAGGGGTAAGCTTTTACCGCCTCCCGAACTGGAATATATACACCATACTATAGGTTCAGGAGAAAGCAAATACAAAAATCGATATTTTATCGCAATGTGGGATAGTTAACTTTTCGCCCCCAGCCGCATCTAAATGTCGGGCGGTCTGGTAGTTCGGGACTTCAAATAAAGGCGAAGAGCGATGGCGAGCCAAGTAGAGTTGATCGGGGGCGAGAGGAAGGCGAACATCGCTCCCGGGCCACCAAGTTGGTTCAAAGTGGGGGTGTTGACCGCGGTTTCTGCCATGGCCGGGGGGATGGCTGCGGCTTGGTATTACCGCAAAACCCTCATACGGCTACGCCAAGCTGAGGATCTTCAGCAGAAAGAAGGAATCAAGCCCTCTTTCACTGGCATGGGCGACGATTTATAGAAGATCGAAGGATGTGGCGTTTCCGCGAAATGGGGAAACGCCACATTGGATGAACGAGCAGGCTTGAAATCCAGGCGCTAAGGCCGCAATTCCCCAATATAAACACCAAATGGGCCTAACTGAATGGCTTGAAGAGAGACCGGATCGGTCCCGCCAGGCGTCTTGAGAAGGGTCTTGAGTGTCGCTCCGGGCCAGGGAACGGAGAGGCTGACCGTCTGCGGTTCAGGTTTGAAGTTGACTGACACGACGACCGAGAGATTGTCCGGACCTTTGCGCACCCAGCTGAGCACGCTTGGATTGTCTGGATCGAGCATGGTTTCAGCGCCCGAGGCCAGTGCCGGGTTGGTTTTCTTCAGCCGGATTAAGGCCTGGTACCAGGCGAAGAGTGAATCGGGACTGGCTTCTTCTACCTTGACGTTGATGGTGGTGTAATCCGGAGGAACGGGCAACCAAGGCTTGGCTGAAGCCGAAGTGAAGCCCGCATTCGGCGCCGCGTCCCACTGCATCGGGGTGCGCTCGCCATCGCGGCCTTTGTCTTTGGGCCAGCCCGTGAGGCCGACAGGGTCTTTCACATCTTCTTTGCGGGTGGGAGGCGTGGTCTTCATGCCGATTTCGTCGCCGTAGTAGAAGAGCGATGCGCCCCGGCTGGCGAAGAGGATGGTGGAGATGACGCGCTCAATGTCGGAGTCGTGGACTCCATCGCCGTAGCGCGCGTCGAGCCGCGGATTGTCGTGATTGTCGAAGACGAGGAGCGGCGTGTGGTCGTCGAGGTGCTCTTCGGCATCGGTGAGGCGGGCACGGAATGTGACAACGTCGAGCTTGTTGATGAAGCCGATCTGGGTGTCCATCGGCAACTGGAACTCCGGGTGGTCCGGCGGGCCGTATTGCTTTTCTAGCTCGGCAACGTTAGGAAGATAGGTTTCGCCAATGAAGACGCGCGTTCCAGGAAACTTGTCAGAATCGAATTTTTCTGCGTAGGCACGCATCTCCTGCATCACTGGATGGACGCCCGGCAGATTATTCGTGCGCGTATCGTTGAGAGCTATGTCGCCGTAATTGTTCAGGTACGTATTGCCGTTCTTGTCCTTGAGGACGTCATCGTCGATGAGGTTGGGATCTTCGAACAGCGTCGTAATGGCGTCGAAGCGGAAGCCACCCACGCCATGTTTCAGCCAGAAGCCAATGATCTGCTTGAATGCCTCATGGACCTTCGGGTTGTTCCAGTTCAGGTCAGGCTGCTGGATATAGAACTTGTGGTAGTAGTACTGACGCGTCTTCTCGTCCCACTCCCATGCAGAATGGCCGAAGTCCGATTGCCAGTTGTTGGGGACCTCGCCTTTGTCGGTAGCCGTCTCGCCTTTGCCGTCGTGCCACATATACCAGTCGCGATAGGGATTGGTGCGCGATGAGCGCGACTCCAGGAACCACTTGTGCTTGTCCGAGGAGTGGTTCATCACCATGTCCATGAGGATGCGGATATGGCGTTTGTCGGCCTCTGCGACGAGGTGGTCAAAGTCGGCGAGCGTGCCGTACTGCGGATCAATATTCTCGTAGTCGGAGATGTCGTAACCGAAGTCGACCTGCGGCGAAGGGTAGATGGGCGAAAGCCAGATGGCGTCGACGCCGAGCTCCTTGAGATAGTCGAGGCGCTTGGTGATTCCGTTCAGATCGCCGATGCCGTCGCCGTTGGAGTCCTGAAAGCTGCGCGGATAGATCTCGTAGATGATTGCGTTCTTCCACCAGTCGCGCTCGCTGGAGGAGGCACCGGTCTTGGATTCTGACGTGGCGGTTGTGGTCTGTGCTGTTGCGGTGAGTGTGGCGGCGCCGAGAAGCAAAGCCGCGGCAACGAGTGCGGTGTTTTTGGTCCAGTGCATTGCGGTCTCCTGATTGTTCCCATTGCTCGTGGATTCGGCAACGGTGGGTCGCATGACAAGCTAACACATTCGGCGGGGGCACATGGTTGCCGTGCATGCCAATGTTGGAACTTACTCGATGGTGGCGACGAGCGTGCCAAACGGCGGCAAGGCGACGTGGCCGAGCGGAATCGATTCGGACCTAGACGCAGGCGAACTGAAGAGCGGCGAAAGCTTCGTTCCTGAGATGCCCTTGTCGCCCAAGTGAAATGCCACGGTATGGGGATGCGCACTCATGTTCATTACAACCAGAACGGCATGGTCTCCGGCTCGGCGGATGAATGCGAAGACGTCGCGATCGCTTTCGTCGATGCTTTCCTGCGAGCCGTCGCGAAGCGCGGCGTCAGTCTTGCGGAGCGCGAGAAGACGTTTATAAGTGTTGAAGATCGAATTGGGGTCTTTGCGTTCGACTTCTACGTTGTATGCGGCGGCGCTTGCCGGCACGGGCAGCCAGGGTTTGGCCGCGGTGGTGAAACCGGCCTGCGTGGACGCGTCCCATTGCATGGGCGTGCGCTCGCCGTCACGGCCTTTTTCTTTCGGCCAACCAAGTTTACCGATCGGGTCATGGACGTCCTCAATCCGGACGGGATCGGTAGTGCGCATGCCAAGTTCTTCGCCGTAATACATCTGCGGCGTGCCGCGCGTCGTGAGTTCGAGGACGGCCATCAATTTGGCAATCTGATCGTTGTGATCGCCATCGCCGTAGCGGTCCCACTGGCGTGGCTGGTCGTGATTCGAGAAGAAGTATTCGGGCTGCCCATGCGCGGTGTTGTTTTCGATCTGGTCGAATAGCTCGCGAAAACGGGGCGCGGACAGTTCATTCACATCGGCGATCTGGAAGTCCATCGGCAACTGGACTTCATCGTTGTTGCCATACATTTTTGTAAGCGCTTCGACGTTGGGCTCGTCGGCTTCCGTTACCAGAACCGGATCGCCGGGATACTTGTCGACAACGCGGCGCACCTCTTTCAGCACATCGTGCACTTCAGGCAGATCGTCTGTGTATTGATGCTTGATGTTGCGATCGCCGTAGGCATTGTGGCCGGGTAGATACGGATCATCGTGGAGATTCGGGTCTTCGAATAGGCGTGACACGGCGTCGATGCGGAACCCCGAGACGCCTCGCTTCATCCAGAAGTCGAGCACGCCATCCATGGCCGCATGGACTTCAGGGTTGCGCCAGTTGAGATCGGGTTGCTGCACATAGAAGTAGTGATAGTAATACTGACGTGTTGTTTCATCCCATTGCCACGCGGAGTGTCCGAACCACGACTGCCAGTTATTCGGTGGTTGGGCTTTATCGGTGGCTGTTTCACCTTTGCCATCGAGCCAGACATACCAATCACGCTTGGGATTGGTGCGCGACGAACGCGACTCTTTGAACCACTCATGCTGATCAGAGGTGTGGTTGATGACGTAGTCCATGATGACGCGGATGTTGCGTTTCTTGGCTTCGGCCACGAGGTTGTCGAAGTCCGCCATGCTGCCGTAGTTCGGATCGATGGCCGTGTAGTCGGAGATGTCGTAGCCGTAGTCGACGCCTGGCGAGGGATACATCGGCGTGATCCAGATGGCGTCGATGCCGAGGTCGTGCAGGTATCCGAGGCGCGAAGTGATGCCCTTGATGTCACCGATGCCGTCGCCGTCGGAGTCCTGAAAGCTGCGCGGATAGATTTCGTAGAGGACGGCGTGACGCCACCACTCCTGCTGTGCGGATTGACTTAGGGATTGCGCTGCCGGCGGCGAGGTGGGTGTCTGACTGAGTGCAGCGAGAGATGCGGCTCCGAGAGACAGGGATATCGTGTAGCTTGCAAACTTGCTGGTCCAGTGCATTGCGGCTCCTCGTACTGTTTCCATTGCTCATAAACTCGGCAACGGTGTGAACACGCCAAAGTATCACATCAGGCGGGATTTTGAAGTAGCTTCTCCGATTCAAGTCCATCGCACAGATCGGACACGTCCCCAAGCACGACGACCAAAGTAGCCGGGCATGGCTGTACGGCAAGCTGTTTGTTGCCTTGCTAAGCCAAAGAATGGCCAGAGTGGAAACGACCATTTCCCCCTGGGGCTATCTCCTGCCGCAGGCGTCCGACACCCAGTCCATGGCGTGAATTCGAGTTCGCCCTTCACCAAGTACTCGCCGCCATCACTCCACGACTGCCACTTGCATCTGTCATGCATCGCTGGAACGAAATAGCAGAAGCACTCAGTGAGCCCAGCCGAAATCGGAGGCCACAACTCGAATCCTTATCTTAGCGCTTATGCGTAGCCGCTCCCATCGTTTTTTCGCATGATGTTGCCAGGCTTGATATCCCGGTGAATCGTCCCAAGTGACCATAGGTCAGATATTGCGGAGCACATTTGCAAGCCGAGACGCATCACCTCATTAGCCGTTAACCGACCTTCATTTCTCAACACCTTATCCAAAGACCGCCCATCGACGAACTCTTCGGAGAAAAATAGCAAGTTTTGGCCAGAAACTCTTCCTGTCCCGAGAGCGATTGGTCCGAGCTTAACAATATGAGGCGAGGTGCAGTCCCGCATGATCTGAGTCTCACGTGCAGCTCTAAGGACGGTCTCTTCAGCGTCTTCGTTCTCCGGTGTGAATCGCGCGGATAGAAGGGCAAATTTCAGGGCAATCGGTTGGCCCTTGTAGTTCGCACGAAATACGACTTTCTGACCCCCATGATCGATTGGTTCGGCCGACGTGACCTCCGGAAAAAGAGACCGTATCTCTCCCTCACTTATCGTAGGTAAAGGCATGGCAAGAGCTTACTCTCTTTCCCGAAATTCGCTCTAATTGACGAGCATGAAGGGCAGCAGGCCGCCTGAATATCGATTCCGTCGCCTTGCGCAGAGCCTGGCCCTGCCACGCGAAGCCATTGCCTCGACGGCCAGTCCAAAAAAAAAGCGACCACTTGCGGACGGTTCCGCTGGCCCAAGTTAAGCGGATGCCCAGAAGTGGTCGAAACGCGGAAGGAGTGCGTTGGCGAACCCGAGATGCCCATTCCGGGCCGCCAACTTATCGACAACCTTAGGCCGACCCGCCGTAGCTGTTGTCAGGCAATTGTCCCCGGCTTGTCATTTCTGCATGCGCCCAATTGTCTCCGCCTTGATCTTGTTCCGGCAGTTGGGATTCCGGCGGCAAATGCGTTTTTTAGTGAAAGGCAAACACCCCCGCAGGGGCTAAAGCCTGACCAATTTTGGGGGCGGCATTCGGCACGACTGAAGTCGTGCCCTGTTACAAAGCAGGCCCGTGCGCCTGAAAACGGCATTCGACGCGACAAGATCACACCCCCAGCGACCAAGACCTTTCGCCGGAGACCCCGAGAGAATCACGCCCTGTTACAAAGCTGGCCATGCGCCTGAAAGCGGCATGCGGCACTACCGAAGTTATGCGTGGTTCCAAAGTGGCCCATGCGCATGAAGTTGCAGGGTGCGCAGTTACGCTGGTCGTCATTCCTCTAAAACCCCCCGCCGATATTTGTGACGAATAGCTATTTTCAAAATAGGTATCCTGCGCCTAGACTCGAACTATGGCTAAAGATTCCGATCGCCGCGACCTGTTTCCGGGCGCGCTCGAACTGATGATCCTGCAATCGCTTCGCTTCCGGCCGATGCATGGGTATGCGTTGGTGAAGCACATCAAGCAAGTCTCCGGTGACCTGCTCCAGGTGGAGGAAGGCTCGCTGTATCCGGCGCTGCAGCGGCTGCTACGCGAGGGGCTGCTGGAATCCGAAGCCGGAACCTCCGCCAAGGGTCGGCCGACGCGTATTTATCGCGTGACCACTCCCGGCCTCAGCCACCTGGAGCAGGAAGTGTCCAGTTTCGAAAAGATGTTTGCCGGGATCACCCGTGTGCTCGCCGTAGCCAAGGCGTAGGAGATAGACAATGTCCTTCTTCAGCAAGCTGTTTCGCCGTCGCCGCTATGACGACCTGAATGTGTCGATCCGCGAACACATTGCCGAGCGCGCCGATGAGTTGATGGCCGATGGCATGCCCCGCGCCGAAGCCGAGCAGACCGCACGGCGCGAATTCGGCAACGTCACTTTAATTGAGCAGAAGAGCCGCGAGGCATGGCAATGGCCTAAGGCAGAGAGCGTCGGCGCCGATATCCGATTCGCGCTGCGGCAACTGATCAAGTCGCCCGGCTTCACGGTCACTGCGGTTGTCACGCTCTCCCTCGGCATCGCAGTGAACGCGACCATGTTCAGCATGGTGAGCGCGTTCCTGCTGCCGCATCTGCCGGGCCGCGATCCCCAGAGCATGGTGGTGGTGTCGTCTGTGGATCCCGACAGACAGTTCCAGCCGGATGCCAATCCGGTCTCCGCGCCCAACTATTTTGCCTGGGGCAAGCAGACGCGGGTTTTTTCCGCGATGGCGGCAGCGGATGAGTATCGGACCGGCAGCTTGTCGGGGAAAGGGCAGCAGCCAGAGGCGATCCCGTATGCCGCTGTTTCGCCCAATTACCTTTCGGTGTTTGGTGTTTCTCCGGCGCGCGGGCGGGATTTTCTGGTGGGAGAGGATCAGCCGGGGCGCGATCACGTGGTGATTCTGAGTCACGGTTTGTGGGAGCGGCGCTTCGGTTCGGATCCTTCGGTGGTGGGGCGGGTGGTGCGGCTGAACCGCGAGGACTACGTTGTGGCGGGCGTGATGCCTGCGGATTTCCGCCTGCTGGGATTTACCCCGCAGCTTTGGACGCCGTTGACGTTGACTGCCGCGGACGCGACGGCCGATGCAAGGAAGAATCGTTTTCTGGACCTGTTTGCGAGACTCGCACCGGGGGTCACGCTGCAGCAGGTGCGCGCGCACATGAACCTTCTTGCGCAGCAGGCACAGCAGGATTTTCCAGCGATTGAAGGGCACTGGGGTGCATCGGTGCGTATGCTGCCTGATTTTCTTCAGTACAACTTCGGCATTCGGACCGCACTGGCTGTGATGATGACCGTGGTTGGGTTTGTGCTTCTGATTGCATGCGCGAATGTGGCGGGGCTGCTGCTGACGCGCGCGGTGGGCCGCCAGAAGGAGCTGGCTATTCGCATGTCGCTGGGGGCTACGCGGGTGCGCGTGGTGCGGCAGCTTCTGACGGAAGGTGTGGTCATCGCGCTTTTGGGCGGCGGTGTTGGTCTGTTTCTCGCCTACATGGGAATTCGCGTTGTGCAGGCCGGGTTGAGCTTCAATGACGCGATTGCCGATGTGAAGATCAGCCTGGATAGCAATGTTTTGATTTTTGCCGCGGTGGTTTCGCTGGTTTCGGCCATTCTGTCGAGCGTGGCGCCGGCGCTGAAGGCTTCTCGCACTGAGATCAATACAGACCTGAAGAGCGAAGGCCGCGGCGCCAGCTCGGGGCGCGCGCACAATCGGATGCGCGTGTTTCTTGTGGGTGGGGAGATTGCGTTGGCGCTCTTTCTGCTCATTGGCAGCTGCCTTTTGATTCGGGGAGTCTATCTGCTGGATCATCAAAAGCTCGGTTTCAATCACGACCATCTTTTGACGGCCGGGCTGGTGCTGGACCAGGCGCGGTACGCGGATTCTCCAAAGCAGATTCAGTTTGTGCGCGGCCTGGTTGAGCAAACGCGACAGATTCCGGGAGTGGAGCAGACGGCTGTCGCCTCTGATCTGCCGGCCTCTGGATTGAGCAGCGTTGTCTTCCACATCAAAGGGCAACCGGAGGCGCGCGCCAACGAGCAAAAGACAACTGCCGATGCGGTGGTGACGCCGGAGTATTTTCAGGTTGCCGGGGTTCCGCTGCTGCATGGCCGCGGGTTCACTGAGCGGGACGATTCTGCTGCGCCGCGGGTGGTGCTGGTGAACCAGGAGTTCGTCCACAAATATTTTCAGGATCGCGATCCGCTTGGCAAGCAGGTCCAGCTCGACACGCCGGGGTCTCCTGCGGCGTGGAGCGAAATTGTGGGCGTGGTCAGCGACGTGAAGAGCTACTCCGAAGATCCGCGCATTGAGCCGGAGGTTTACGAGGCTTACCTGCAGCGGCCGGTTGCCTCGATCTCTCTCATGCTGCGATCGACGGTCGAGCCAAAGAGCCTTGCGGCATCACTACGCCAGCTGATTGCAAGAATTGACCCTGAGCTGCCGTTGCTGCGGGTGATGAGCATGGACGATGTGATTGAAGTGCAGAGGAATGGGAACCCTCTCTTCACGAAGCTCCTGGGCGCGTTTGCGGTTCTCGCTCTCATCCTTTCCGCCATCGGCATCTACGGACTCATCGCGTACTCTGTGGGGCAGCGAACGCACGAGATCGGGATCCGGCTGGCCCTGGGAGCGAAAGCATCCGACATCTCGCGCATGATTTTGCGTGAAGGCTTGAAGGTTGCAGGGATCGGTTCGGCGATTGGCTTCGCGCTGGCGCTGCCGCTGCCCAAGCTTTTCGAATCACTCTTTCAGGGCCTCATTCTAAGTGCGCCGGGAGTTTATCCGCTCGTCGTCGTGGTGATGCTGATTGTGGCTTTTTGCGCGACGTTTGGTCCGGCGCAGCGCGCCACGCACGTTGACCCTACGTCGGCGCTGCGCAACGAGTAGACGAACTGGATCTGATTTTCGACGATTTTCGCAGGTCAACTTTTATTCAGTTGTGGAGTCATCCGATGAATTGGATTGCAGGCCTCTTCCGCCGCCGTCGCCGCTACGACGATCTTTCGGTTTCTATTCAGGAACACATCGCCGAGCGTGCCGACGAGTTAGTCGCCGAGGGCAAGTCGCGCATCGATGCTGAGCAGATGGCACGGCGGGAATTCGGCAATGTCGGTCTCGTGGAGCAGCGCAGCCGCGAAGTTTGGCAATGGCCTGCGCTTGAATCGATCCTCGCTGACTTGAAATTTGTCTTTCGCCGGCTGCGTAAGTCGCCGGGCTTCACGGCGACGGTGCTGCTCACGCTGGCTATCGGGATCGGCGCCAATACCGCTGTCTTCAGCGTGCTGAACAGCGTCATCCTTAAGCCGCTGCCGTACCCTGAACCTGATCGGCTCGTCTCTCTTAATCTCGATGCCCCTGGCGCCGAAGGCCTGGCGTCCTTCGAGAGCGGCCTGCGTCTTTCCGGGTCGATGTACTTCACCTTCTCCGAACACAACCGCACATTTCAATCGCTCGGCGTCTGGAGACCCGGGACCTCCAACGTGACCGGCTTTGCGCAGCCCGAGGAAGTCCATGCCGCCAACATGACCGACGGCGTTCTCGAGACGCTCAATGATCCTCCGCTTCTTGGCCGCTCGCTCTCGGCTGTCGATCAGGATCCAAAAAATGCAAATAACATCATGCTGAGTTATGGCTATTGGCAACGCCGCTTTGGCGGAGCCCGCTCCGTGATTGGCCGCAGCATCATGGTCGATTCGCGGCAGCGCACCATCATCGGCGTGATGCCGCGTGGCTTCCGCATCGTCGATCAGGACTTCGACATACTCACCCCCATGGGCCTCGATCCTCACAACGAGCCGCTCGCCGGCTTCGCCTTTCAAGGCATTGGCCGCCTTAGGCCAGGCGTGACCATCGCACAAGCTGATGGCGATGTCGCGCGCCTCATCAAGGTCTGGATGGATTCCTGGACCAACGGTCCTGGGACCAATCCGCACTGGTATGAGCAGTGGCGCATCACGCCCGCGTTTCGCCCTCTGAAGCAGGAGGTCGTCGGCGATGTGAGCAAGCTGCTCTGGGTCGTCATGGCCACCATCGGCCTGGTGATGCTCATCGCCTGCACCAACGTGGCAAATCTGCTTCTGGTGCGCGCGGAATCTCGCCAACAGGAGCTTGCCATCCGTGCTGCGCTCGGGGCAGGCCGCGCGCGCATCGTCCGTGAACTTCTTGTGGAGAGCCTCGCGCTCGGCCTTATTGGCGGCGTCTTCGCTATCGGCGTCGCTCATGAAGGTCTGCGGCTCCTCGTAGCTATCGGTCCCGCTGACCTGCCACGCCTCACGGAAATCTCCCTCGACGCGCGGTCTCTCATCTTTACGATGCTGGTGTCAATCTTCTCCGGACTCTTCTTCGGCGCCATTCCCGCGCTTAAGTACGCCGGCTCTCGCATGCGCTCCGTCTCGACTGGCGCGACGCGCACGACAAGCGCAAACCGCGAACGCCAACGCGCGCGCAACGCTCTCGTGGTTGCGCAGGTGGCGATGGCGCTCGTGCTGCTGGTCAGCGCAGTGCTCATGATCCGCACCTTCTGGCAACTCCGCAACGTCGATCCCGGTTTCTCCGACGCGCCGCATCTGCAGACCCTGCGCATCTCTGTCCCCGATTCTCTGGTCACCGACCAGGTCGCCGTCACGCATCTGCAGAATGCCATTGCCGACAAACTGGCAGCGATCCCCGGGGTCACGTCGGCCGGCTTCGCTGAAGCCGTGCCCATGGAAGGCATAGACCCCATGTGGGACGAGATACGCTTCGAAGGCAAGAGCGACAACCACGATCATCCGCCGCTGCGCCTCTTCAACTACGTCTCGCCGAATTACTTTCACACCATGGGCACGCGCATCGTCGCCGGCCGTGACTTCACATGGAGCGATGTCTACGGCCTGCGTCCCGGCATCATCCTCTCGGAAAGTTTCGCCCGCTCTCTGTGGGGCTCACCGGCGGGGGCGATAGGCAAACGCGGCAGGCAATTCGCCGGCATGCCATGGCAGGAGGTCGTCGGTGTTGTGCAGGATGTGCACCACAATGGCGTCTCCGCGGATCCGCCGGCCATCGTCTACTGGCCGTCGATGATCGCGAATCCTTACATGAAGAACACCATTCATGCGCCGCGCTCGGTGACCATTGCCATTCGCACCAGCCGTGCCGGCACTGAAAGCTTCCTCGCCGAACTCCAGCAGGCGGTCGGGCAAGTCATTTCGAGCCTGCCGCTCGCTTCGGTCCGCACCATGCAGGAGATCTACTCGAAATCTCTGGCGCGCACGTCGTTCACGCTGGTCATGCTCGCCATCGCCGGATCGATGGCGTTGACGCTGGGCATCCTCGGCATCTACGGCGTGATCTCCTACACCGTCGCGCAACGCACGCGCGAAATCGGCATTCGCGTTGCGCTCGGCGCGCAAAAGAGCGAGCTTAAATGGATGTTCGTGCGATCTGCGATGGTGTTAACGGGGTTCGGCGTAGGGCTCGGGGTTTGCGCGGCGGCTGGACTGATGCAGTTGATGAAGTCTCTGCTCTTTGGCATCAGCCCGCTTGATCCGTTCACTTACATTGCGATCCCGCTGGTGCTGATTGCCTCCGCGGCGCTGGCGAGTTATCTGCCTGCGCGACGCGCGGCCTCCATCGATCCGGTCGAAGCTTTACGCGCCGATTAGCCACTTGGGCCGTGCGTCATCAGTGTGTTGCCAGAGAGCGCACTGACTCAATCATCCCCGGCTTCAATACCTAATGATTCGGCCTGAATGTCGCGGCCCAATCGTGTTGCACCTATTATTGGCTCGTGGTTGTAGACTTCTTGGCCTGGAGCTAATGAGGGGAGCAAGCGATCAGATTACGTTGGTAGGAATTGCGGCCACGTTCTTAGTGAGCGTCGCGAATCTTATTTACAGCCTACGAAACAACAAGCGGACGATTTTCGTGAACACCGTAACTACTTCGCGGCTGAAATGGATTGATTCACTTCGAGACAAGGTTTCGGAGTTCATTGCAGTGACGGCGTGCTTGTCGGACCATTCCTCACAACCGGAGAAGACGGCAGAGTTAATGTTGCAGCGTGACACCTTGCTCCATCAGATTTCCCTTCACCTCAATCCTCTGGATTCGGAGGATCAAGAAATTAATATGCTTGCAAATCGCGCACGGGAATTGTCAGAAGGAGGGGACGCGAAAGAGCTTCCCGTCGTATTGAGTGAACTCCGCAACGCGACGGGAAACTATCTAAAGAAGGAATGGAACCGGGTGAAGAAGGAATCAGCTGGAAAGCTGTCATAAGGGCCGATTCAATCTTCACGCTTTCGAGCGCTGATTGAATGTTCGACCATGGAAGGACCAAATGTGAGGGTGCTCCGGCGTGTCTGTGCGTCATCATCCGAATCCGCGAGACGTCTGCTCTCAACGCTGGGGCTTGTCGAGTCAGATGAATTCGAAATTGAACCCGAAGCGAGCGAGTCTTGCCTGAAATGCTTACTCAGCTTCAACCCTTGTTGCTGGTAGTTGGAACCGATTGACCCTCCATAAACCCTTTTCGGCTTTTCCGACATTTTGTAATAGATCAATCTGCCTACGAACTGATCGTCTTCCAGAAGGATCGGCATTTCGTTCGCCCGGACTTCTAGCACCGCCCGCGTGCCTGGAATTTCGCCGATCTCGCCATACCCGAATCCCGGATCAAAAAACCCCGCATAATGTACGCGAAACTCCTGCGTGGATAGATCATACGGAAGCATCTCTGCCGCGAGGTCGGGCGGAATGCGTACTCGTTGTTTCGAAGCTAGGATATAGAACTCTCCAGGTTCGAGAATGCATTCGGCTCCCTTGTATATCGGAGTCCAAAAGTCTTCGATTGAGTAGTGATCGATGAGGCCGAGGTCGATGGGCTGGGTCGCTTTCTTTGCCCGATATCCCACAATGCCCGAGCCGTTTCCTTGCAAGTCCACCGTCAATCGAAGGCCGCGGTCGATTCTGGCTTGGCCGTTTTCTTCGTCTGGATCCATGAGAGAATCCTTTGCACCCAGAGCTCTCAATCTCTCCTCACCGACCGTTCCGCGGCGTCCCCGCCCAAATCTCAACTGATTTAGCCTCATACCGGCCCTCACGATGATTGGAAAAGTCTGGGAGACTACCTCAATGTACAAAGCGCCCCCGTGCCCCTTTTGAACCCGATCAAACTCGTCACCGTACTCAGTAATGAGACGGGTGAAGATGTCGAGCCTTCCGGTCGAGCTCTTTGGATTGGCGACACCGTACACATCTTGGGGAAGGTCCAGGCTTTCCATCAATGGGATGATGTAGATTTCATCCGGCGCAAGAACTGCCCCGCTCGAAATGTCAACAGTTTCGACAAGCATCCCGTTGGATTTGGCCTTGTTGAGCAGTGTTGTCGATTTCCCCGGCAGAAAGCTTGCACGAACCCTGTATGCTTCGTGCGACAAGCGAAGGTCAATACTTGACGGCTGAATCTGATCTTCGGTGATCGCTTGGTAAGAACAAATCTTACCGGTCTGCACCAAGTCGTCGATCTCTTGAGACGGAAGGATGCCTTCGCGGGTTGGTTGCCGCTCGGGGAACAACGGTTTCGATGCCAATTCTCCCTCCAGTGGGAAGTTAGTTCCGCGCTGCTGCTGCGAGTCTTTTTGCCCTCGCGCTCAATTCCGCTTCATAAAAAGATGCGACACACTCTAGGCTGCAAAAAGTGCCGGAACCTCGCACTACTGCGTCGCCCGTAGGGATTGCTTTTCCACAATTCGGGCAGACCCCCTCTCGACGCATTTTCCGAAGTGAATCGTCTTCATCAGAATCAGCCACGGATCATCTCCCAATACAAAAAGGAATCTGAAGCGTAACAGTTAGTTCCTCGTGGACGCCTTTGGGTAACTGGCACGATGTGTGGATAACCGTCAATCATGAATGGTTTCAAGCGCATTCAACGAGCGACACGAGTCCACGGGATTGGTCCGGCACTAAAATTGTTGCAGATGCGATCACCGAAGCGCAATCGAGACGACGATCGACAAGCTGTCCCGGCGCTTGCGTAATCAAGCCGAAGACCGCCATTGGTCAGGCAGGCTGTGCACCGCTGTTCACAGCTGCCGCAGCCGCGCGCACGCGTCGTTCAGGTCCTCATCCTTCTTGGCGAAGCAGAAGCGCAGCAAGTCTTCGCCACGCCCGGGCCGGAAGAACGCCGATCCCGCTACCGACGCAACGCCCGTCTTCGCAAGTAGATGTCGAGCCTTCTGGGCCGCTGTCGCGCCGGGCAGGTGCGTCGCCTTGGCAAGCACGTAGTAGGCTCCGGCCGGCACGCTTGGCTCCATGCCCGCATCGCGCAGAGCCGATAGAATCCGTTCGCGCTTCGATTGATGATCCTTCGCCAGTTGTGTGTAGAACTCCGGCGGCAGTTGCTCCAGTCCGGCCGCTGCCGCATGTTGAAACGCGGACGGCGCGCAGACGTAGGTCAAGTCGTGGAAGTAGGCCATTGCCGCCATCCACTTTGCGTCCGCGGTGACGTAGCCGAGGCGCCAGCCGGTCACACTGAACGTCTTGGAGAATCCCGACATGACAATCGTGCGCTCGCGCATTCCGTCCAGCGTGGCTGGGCAGATGTGCTCAGCGCCGTCGTAGACGAAGTACTCGTAAATCTCGTCGGTAAAAAGAAACAGGTCCTGTTCGCGGCATACTGCGGCGATGGCTTCGATCTCGACCCGCGAGAAAACTTTGCCGCTGGGATTCGCTGGCGTATTGAGAAGGATGGCGCGGGTGCGCGGCGTAACGGCTGCGTGGAGAGCATCGGTATCGAGTATCCAATCGGGCTCGGCCAACGGCACCAGCACAGGCCTCACGCGCATCGATTTGAGAGTGGCCACATGGTAGCCGTAGAACGGCTCAAACAGCAGGACCTCGTCGCCGGGATTGAGCAGGGCCATGGCTGCGGCGTGCAGGCCGCCGGTCGCTCCACTCGCCACCAGCACTTCGGTCTCCGGATCGTAGTCCAGCCCGTAGTCCTTCTTCTGCTTGGCGGATATTGCATTGCGGAGGCGGGTGATGCCGTCGAGGCGGGTGTAGATGTTGTGGCCGGCCCGGATGGCGGCGTGGGCTTCTGCTTCTACCGGCGCGGGTACCGGCGTGTCGCAGACGCCCTGGGCCAGGTTGATGCCGCCGATGCGGTCGCATTCCGTAGTCATGGCTCGGATTTCAGACTGCATGACGCCGGGCGCCAGCTCGCTCAGCACGAGCCGCGATGCGGTCTGCGGATGGGGCGCGAAGGTGCGGGACATGGGGAAATCGATCTCCAACGCCATCTTACAATGCGGGCTACGCGCGCAGGTCAAGTGCGGTCCGGCACGTAAGGACTTGTGGGTACGGCGTAGAATCCTCCTGTCATGCACGAGCTCTCCATCGTCGGCAGCATTGTGGACTCCGTCACTGAATCACTCGCTGTCTATCACGGCGCGCGCGTGACGGAAGTTCGCCTGCGGGTGGGTGCGCTGGCTGCGGTCGTCGAGGATTCGCTCCAGTTCTGCTATGGCATCGCCACGGAGGGAACGTTGCTGGAGGGTTCGAAGCTGGTGGTCCAGATATTGCCGGTGATCATGCACTGCGGGGCGTGCGGCGCCGATGGGGAGATTGCGAGCTTGCAGAGCTTTCGCTGTCCGCATTGTGGCGAGCCGGTGAGTGAATTGCGCCAGGGGCGTGAATTGGAAATTGAGTCCATCGAGATTGAGGAAGCGGAAGAGGCGGTTGAGCCATGACCACGCGCATTGTGGAACTGCGGAAGGGAATCCTGAAGAAGAACGACGAGCTGGCCGCGGGTCTCCGGCAGCGGTTCGCCTCGGCAGGTGTCCTGGTGTTAAACCTGGTGTCGAGCCCGGGAACTGGGAAGACTGCTTTCCTTGAGCGAACTTTGAATGCGCTGCGGGAAGGTGGCGCGCGTGTGGCGGCGCTGGTGGGCGATCTCGAAACGGACAACGACGCGCGGCGGCTGGAGGCGAGCGGCGCGCCGGTCCGTCAGATCAACACGCACGGCATTTGCCACCTTGAAGCTGAAATGGTCTCGAAGCACCTCGAAGGTTGGGACCTCGCCGGCCTCGATTATCTGTTCATTGAGAATGTAGGCAACCTGGTGTGTCCGTCGAGCTACGACCTGGGCGAAAAGGTGCGCGTGGCGCTGCTCAGCGTGACCGAGGGCGAAGACAAGCCCCTGAAGTATCCCACGCTGTTCAATTCCGCCGACGCGGCGGTGATTACCAAGATCGATCTGGCCGAGCCGTGCGAATTCGACCGTGAGGCGGCCTTGAAGAATATTCGCGCGATCCGCCCCGGCATTCGCGTCTTTGAGACGTCGGCCAAATCCGGCGCGGGCATGACGGAATGGCTGGAGTATCTCAAGGAGCAGAGGGTCAGCCACGCAGGGAGTTAGCGCGTCCGTGGAGAAAAAGGAAGGATGTTGAAGGCTTCAAAGAAATTTGACGGCGCAGCGGCAGAGGGCGAGGCCGCCGTGAATGCTTATTTGGCGAAGGTGCCTGAGCCCGCGCGCGGCACATTGGAGAAGATTCGTGCGACGATTCGATCGGTCGTTCCGGCGGAGGCGACTGAGGGCCTGAGTTACGGCATGCCGGCGTTTCGCTACAAGGGGGCCCTGGTGGGCTATGCGGCATTCAAGAACCATTGCAGCTTTTTTCCCATGCAGGCTTCGCTCATCGACGAGATGAAAGAGGAACTGCAGGGTTACCGAACCTCGAAAGGCACGTTGCAGTTTCCCGTGGATAAACCGCTGCCGGCGGCGCTGGTGAAGAAGATGGTGAAGGCGCGGGTGGCGGAGAATGAGGGGAAGAAGGCGCTCTAGAAGGCGATTGCAGACCGAAGGTCTCTCGCCGAGATGCGCTCGGTTGCATGGTCGGGCTGCCATCGATGACGCTTTATTTCTGAGGCCGTGACCCGTGCGCTACTCCGTAGCTTCCGGGCTGGCAGCAATCCGCCAATTCGAGAATCAGAGGTAAACTTGTTCGCGATGAAAGCCCCGTTAATTCATATGCGTAATGCACTTTGTGTCCTATGCTTAGCCTTGTTTTTCTTGTCTGAACTGTATTCAGCAGCTGATCTAGCTTTGGACGATCACCTCCATTTGCCATCGTGGGAACACCCACTTAGATGGTCCCTTTTTGGCCTTCCATGCGCGCTCGCCGTGGGCTTGGTTCTTCTTGTCCGCTCCGATCGAAGGCGTCTCGGATTTTATTGCGTCGTTGCGAGCCTACTTCTCTATGCTCCGTTCATATGTCTCGAGGTCTTCCAAGTCCACGCGGAGCCGGGTGACTGGATATCCCTTAGCGTCTGGATTTCGTTTTGCGCCATAGGTATCGGTGCAGCGAGGGTTTTGATGGTCAGATCGATCCAAATAAGGCAGCTGATGCGTAACAGTCGGCATTCTGGCTGAATGACCGGCAAACCGGAATGTTACAGATTTTGATCGGCCCCAAAGTTTCGAATGGAAGCCTGCTGGCCTTCGCGTGATTTAAATCACACCTGACGCCTGCGTCAAAGGCGTATAACCTAGTTGCCATGTGTCTCGCGATTCCAGGACGAGTGGAAGAAATAACCAATGAGGGCGGTCTGCGCCTGGGCCGCGTGAATTTTGGTGGTGTAGTCAAGCGCGTCTGCCTGGACTACGTGCCGGAAGTCGAAGTTGGCGACTACACGATCGTCCACGTCGGGTTTGCGCTCTCAAAGATCGATGAGGAGACCGCCGAGAAGACCCTCGCGGACTTTCGCGCCATAGGCGTCCTGGATGAAGAACTGGCCGACGAGGAAGAGCAGTTTGCGCGGGCCGCGAAGGTGCCGCAATCGAGTTGCCCTGACGGAAGCTGTTCTGTCGAGTCGGTCTCGAAGATTCAAAGTTGAGATTCTTGCTTTCCCAGGTCTCAAACGCGAGACCTGGGGCACCCATGTTGGTGCGGATCGATGCGTTGTGAGGAGCAACAGCATTCAATGAAGTACCTCACCGAGTTTCGGAACGGCGAGATTGCCCAGCGCATGGCGCGGGAGATTGCGCAGATTACGACGCGCCCGTGGAAGATCATGGAAGTGTGCGGGGGCCAGACGCACTCCATTATTCGCAACGGAATCGACCAGATGTTGCCGGGCGGGATCGAGATGGTGCATGGGCCGGGCTGCCCGGTGTGCGTTACGCCGCTCGAACTGATTGACAAGGGGCTGGCGATTGCGGCTCAGCCGGGCGTGATTTTTTGCAGCTTCGGCGACATGCTTCGTGTGCCGGGGACAGATGCAGATCTGTTTCAGATAAAGGGCGCGGGTGGCGATGTGCGCGTGGTGTATTCGCCTCTCGATGCGGTTGAACTGGCGGCAAAGAATCCTGACAGGCAGGTGGTGTTTTTCGGCGTGGGGTTTGAGACCACCGCGCCTGCGAACGCCATGAGCGTGCACCTGGCGAAGCGCTGCGGTCTCAAGAATTTTTCTCTGCTGGTGTCGCACGTGCTGGTGCCACCGGCGATTGAAGCCATCATGAGTTCGCCGGGGAATAAGGTCCAGGCTTTTTTGGCGGCCGGCCATGTGTGCAGCGTGATGGGCTATTGGGAGTATCCGCCGCTTGCCGAGAAGTATCGCGTTCCGATTGTGGTGACGGGATTTGAACCGCTCGATCTCCTCGATGGAATCCGGCGGGCGGTGGATCAGCTTGAGACGGGCCGGCACGAAGTCGAAAATGCGTATGCGCGCGTCGTGACCTTCGAAGGAAATCGTGCGGCGCAGAAGTTGCTGGCGGAGGTCTTCGAGGTAACGGATCGCGCCTGGCGAGGCATCGGCGTCATTCCGAAGAGCGGCTGGCGGCTGAACGATGCGTATCGCGCTTTCGATGCCGAGGAACGCTTCCAGATTTCGGGCATTCACACAGAAGAGTCACCGCTCTGCCACTCGGGCGATGTGCTGCGCGGGGCAATCAAACCGGCCGAGTGCCCGGCCTTTGGCAAGGAATGCACACCGCGGCATCCGCTGGGCGCGACCATGGTGTCGAGCGAAGGCGCATGCGCGGCCTACTTCAACTACGGACGATTCCTTTCGGCGGAAGAACTTGCGAGTGCGGGCACGGCATTGTCCGGAGCGGCGCATGGATAGGTTCAGCTACGGGGTTTGGCAGTTTTCCCAGGTCTCAAAAGCTGGACCTCCACCCCAGCGACGTGGACCTGTCGCCGGGGACCCCGGGAGACCTGGGGCACCCAGGATTTGTAGAGCGGCGCATGTCTGAGAGCGGGGCGCCGGACTTTTCGAACTGGGTATGTCCGCTGCCGCTGGTTGGGTATCCCACCATCGTGATGAGCCATGGAGGCGGCGGGAAGCTGGGCAACGAGCTCGTCGAACACCTGTTTCTGCCAGCGTTTCGCAATCCTGCTCTGGAAAATCTCGGCGACGCAGCGGTGTTCGAGTTGGGTCCCGGCAAGCTGGCCATGAGTACAGATTCGTTTGTCGTGCAGCCGCTGTTTTTTCCGGGCGGATCGATCGGCGCGCTGGCCGTGAATGGAACCGTGAATGATCTGGCGGTCTCAGGCGCGGAGCCGAAGTATCTCAGTGCCAGCTTCATTCTCGAAGAGGGCTTTCCGCTGGCGCAATTAGCGGCGGTCGTCGATGCCATGGCGGATGCCGCAGCCACTGCAGGCGTGCGCATCGTTACAGGTGACACAAAGGTCGTTGAGCGCGGCCATGGCGATGGCTGCTACATCAACACGGCAGGTGTGGGCGTTCTACGGCCGGGCGTCAACGTCGGGCCGCATCACGCACAACCGGGCGATGCTGTGCTGATCTCCGGAACGATTGGCGATCACGGCATGGCTATCATGAGTGTGCGGGAGGGTCTGGAATTTGAAAGCCAGATTCGCTCCGACTGCGCGGCGCTGAATGGGATGATTGCCGAAGTTCTCGATGCCGCGGGAGAAGCAGTGCATGCGATGCGCGATCCGACGCGCGGCGGGCTCGCTTCCACGTTGAATGAAATTGCGGCAGCGTCAAATGTTGGCGTTGAAATCGATGAGACGAGCCTGCCCGTGCGGCTCGAAGTGCAGTCTGCCTGCGAACTGTTGGGGCTCGACCCGGTTTATGTTGCCAATGAAGGCAAGGCGGTGTTCTTTGTCGCGCCCGAGGCGGCAGATCAAATACTCCAAGTGCTTCGCGCACATCCGTTGGGGCGGGACGCGGCCCGGATCGGCCAAGTCACTGCGCAGCATCCGCGCATGCTTGTGGCTCGGACAGCGATGGGCGCGAATCGCGTGATACCTACGCAGATTGGCGAGCAGCTGCCGAGAATATGCTAAAAGCAGTTCTTAGTTCTTAGTTCTTAGTTCTTAGTTCAGAGTTCACAGTTCGCAGCGCTCAGTGCACAGTCACTGTGACCGTCGCTGTTGAGCGGCCGTATTGATTCGTGGCGTTCACCGTGTAGGTCGTGGTTGCCGCCGGCTTCACGCTCACACTACCGCCGCTGACGCCGCCAAGCACGTCAATAAAGTCGTACGAATCATTCGTTGTATTCCAGGTAAGCGTCACCGGCGTCCCCGCCGTCACCGAAGTTGACGATGCCGCGAAGCTGCCGATTGTGGGCGGTGCTCCGGTGGGCGCAGTCGCGTCATCGTAGCCTGGATACGTCGGCGTCATCTGGACTACTTCAAAGTTGGAAGACTGGATCGAATCCAGATTGACCAGGTCGTTGTCGTCCCACCGCGGATCGGGCACACCCTGGAAGTAGAAATAACTTCCGTTGTCGGCGAGGATCATGCCGTACTTCTTCATCGCCGTCAGAATGACCTGGTTTGCCGCGGAATAGCCGGAGATGTCGAAGCTGGCTTTGAGCCGGATGCGCATGCCCATCACGTTGCTCACGCCCCAGTCGGTGCCCGCTGCGTGGCTTGCCGGTTCCACAAAATAGCCGCCGTTGGCATCGTTCTTCGTGTGTGGCAAGGTGAAGCGGATGGCGTGATTGATTGCGCCGGCGGCCACTTCGTCGTACCGCACCAGCCCTGGAAAAATGGGCAGGCCTGCGGCATCGGCCGACGTCCATCCCCAGGGGCGCTGCTCGTAATTCTTCAAGTTCCAAATCGTTTCCGAGTCCGAACTCCAGGCTCCTTTGCAACGCACCGTATTGAAGGTTTCATAGAGCATGCACGCGTTGCGATCCAGCACCAGCACGTGCTGGTCCCCAACATAATTATTCGGCCCGCCCGTGCAATCTGCCGGCGACCCTTCAATCGGCGCCGTGATGGGGAACGGAGCCATGGCGACATCGCTCTCACTGGCGTAGGAGACCACGTCGATTGGAACCAGCGGCGTGGTGCTCGAATCGACGACCACGAAAGGGATGCCATAGTTGCCGCCTGCCACCGAGGACCAATCATGATGCAAATGCTCTCCCGCAAATCCTGAGGCTGAAGTAATCGAAGCATTATTCGGATCGAGTGGGGCCTCTGAAATATCCGTGTTCCACGCGCTCGTCGAAGGGAAGGGAACAAACCCGTTGAGGCTGGCATTGTTTCCGGTACTCATCTGGCTGCAGGCGGAAGTCGACCCTGCTGCTTCGATGTTCAGATTCAGATTCGCCGTCGCCGTTTGCGCTGTAGGCGTCGTCGAATCGATCACAGTGACCATCACGGACGCCGGGCCCACATCCGCTTGGGTGGGATTTCCCGTAATCGTTCCCGACGTGGCGTTGATCGTGAATCCACTTGGCAGTCCGGTGGCGCTGAATGTATAGGGCGTCGTGCCGCCGCTCGCTGTCACCGTGCCGCTGTAGGATGCTCCCACTGTTCCCGACGGCAGCGACGTTGTCGTGATGGCCAGCGTGCCGGACTGTCCCGCACTGATCGTGAGGCTCAGAGTCGCCGTTGCAGTCTGGGCGGTCGGCTTCGTGAAATCCGTCACCGCGATGGTTACGTTCGCTGTTCCAGGAGTCGTCTGGGTCGGGGTGCCGGAGATGGTGCCGGTTGTCGCGTTGATCGAGAGTCCGCTCGGCAATCCCGTCGCACTGAAGGTAAAGGGCGAAGAGCCGCCAGTGACATCGATTGTCGCGTTGTATGGCGCGCCGATCGTTCCGTTCGGGAGAGAAGTTGTTGTGATGGTGAGTGTGTTCGCCTGCTGGGCCGCACTCACGACCAGGCTGAGCGTAGCTTTCGCCGATTGCTGCGGCAGACTTGTGTCCGTGGCGGTGACAACAACGGATGTTGTGCCCACGGCGCTTTGCGCCGGTGTTCCTGTAATCGCTCCGGTCGTGCTGTTGATCGTGAGCCCACTCGGCAGTCCCGTTGTGCTGAACGTGTAAGGGGTCGTGCCGCCGGAAGCCGCAATCGTGCTGCTGTACGCGGCGCCAACGGTCGCACCGGGAAGCGTCGAGGTTGTAATCGCCAATTTGGCGGTCGAACCGGTTTTCGAGGAGTTCATGGTGAAGGAACCGCATCCGGTCAGAAGGAACGCAAATCCAAGGATGTAGGCGAATGTCCGGTTTTGCATGGTTTCTTGCTCCAATACTTGAAATGCGGAGCAGAGCAGGGAGGAAGGGTGTTCCCGCCGAAAATTGGCGTGCAAGGTGGACCCTTCTTCACACAGGGTCCGAAATATGAGTCCTCTCTAAGAGGAGCAGGCCGGTACAGCTGTCTTCAAGTGGATTTGCTGCGAATCGGGTGATGCGGCATTACCTCGGTGACGTTGCGAGTAGGTCTCTGACCGCGTGAATTCGCACTTTGAGGTTCGG
>Ga0182024_10007347_pt1 | contig 23773 bp, 23 predicted proteins | sample P32metaG_FD_120480 | JGI IMG/M metagenome (GOLD analysis project Ga0182024, IMG submission 120480) | Permafrost microbial communities from Stordalen Mire, Sweden - P3-2 metaG (Illumina Assembly) | ecosystem: Environmental > Terrestrial > Soil > Wetlands > Permafrost | place: Sweden: Stordalen... | reverse complement strand
CGACTCAAACCACGCCTTGCAAACCCACGCTGCAGCAAGGTAAAACAATCACGTCTTCGGCCAATCCCGTTGGCCGGTTTTGAACTGATAACGTATGGCCGGTTTTAAGGTGATCACCGAGGTGAAAAGGCCGGCGTCGGCGGTTCTTGTTCACTGTACCCCAATCAACTCTTGAGTTTCGCAGACTGTTCCTCGGTCAGACTCAGAAACACCCCTCCTTTACCCATCGCTATACCCTGCTCCAGCATCAGCCTGGCCTCCTGATCCTTGAAGCCACCGCCGCGCTCCACCGCAATTCCCACCTATGATTCAAACGCGCACAGTAATTGACGAGTCAGTAGACTTGGCTCATGAGATATACAACCGGGTGTTTCGGAACGTACCTGAGAAGTTGGCGACCGAGTAGAAACGGGGGCACCCGGCGCTCAATCTTTCGCCAGATTGAGACTCATCAGCGTTCGATCCCAAATCCTGGTTTGCCTGAAAAGCAAGCATCATTTTGGAAAGCGTGCATCAACGATTCACCGCATGGGACCGGGGAAGTGTCCAATAAGAAAAATCTGTCCTGACCATCCTGTGTCGCAGTTATACCCGATACGTAGTATTCGAGTCCCGTCTTAGGCAACGCGACCTTAACCGTCATTTCTTTCCCTTTGAAGTCTTCCCAACTTATAACATTTCGAGCAAAATACCACAGAATATCGGTCGTGTCACAGTAGATTTGGATCGCAGGGTCTCCCGGGTTCCGCTCGCCCTGCACTCGGTAAGTGATGACAGTTTTAAGGAAGTCTCCCTCCGATCTATCGATGTCGTACACACCGTCCGCATGGAATTGGTCTAGTTCCGATGGGCCGCACTTCCCATTCAGGTAGATGACAGGCAACGGTCCAAGGTCATCATGGGATTCAAACAAGATTCGTAGGTTGTCATCAGCAAGCAACGCTAGCTCACGCTCTTCTGGTCTTCGCTCCTCAGGGAAGTCTTTATGTCCAGGATTGATATGCGTGTCTAAAAGATCATCTTTGCCGACTCGATTCATGTACGGCCGAATGAGAGGCTGGTCGGGAATCACGATTGTTAGACTCAAATGGAGCCCCGTACGGGTGATGGGGTTGAGCAGTCTGCGGGTTTGATGAAGCACCGAGTCTGCCGTTGCGATATTCTGCTGGATAGCACTCTGGGCCTCATCCAACTTTTTCCCTGTCTGCTGCAACTTGGTTGATATATCTCGCGATTCCCCTATCTGTTCCTGTAGGTTCGCGCTCTCCTCGCCGAGCTTGTTCCCGAGACTAGTCCCGTCGTCGATTAGTCTCTTAAGCTCATTTTCTGTTTTCGTTGCTGCTTGATTATCTTGATTTTCCTTTGTCAAATCGGTGGAAAGGCTAACAGCAGTAGCGACCACCAAGAGCGCCAAACCGAGATAACCCTTACGAGACAAAACCTTCTGCCCGTTCTTTTTAATACGAAAATCTGTGACAGTAGCATAGAATCCGTACAGCGCAGAGACGACAGCGGCGATTAGTGTCAGCACGAAGTAAACTGAAATTTCCATTTTGATTTCTCGGATAGAGAAGAATATACTCCCATTTGCCTCCCCTCACGATCATTTTGCGCCCGCTTCCATCCTAGGGCGTCCGCATCGCCGGACTATGGGAGACGCAGAAGGACAAAGAGACTGGGAAGACCCTAGAGACATACACAATTGCGACCGCGAAGCGATTGGCAGCCGGCTCGCTCTATCAATCAAAATAGGGTTCGATGCCGTGACCACTCGGTTGTTTTGTCTACAGGGCCGCGTGAAGGTAGCGACTGGCTGGAAGAACGTGGCATGAAGGTATGCGCGCCGATGCAAAACTAGGCAACAGGGGGCGGTGTGGAGGAGGGGACGCCCTGAAGGAATTGCGATGGCCGGATTAGGAAGCCTGCCACCTTCTCGGTAAGTGATGCACATCAGCGAAAGCATGCTCTGTAGGGGGCGCACTATTGACGAGTTCCCTACGTTGCCGATGGGATTCGAAGCGGATGATGCCGACATCGACATGACACCGCTCTTGCGGCGATGCCTCACAAACCGGGCAAACGTATTTCAGAGATGGGTCCTGTTGAACCACGATGGGGATTGCCTCTACGGCAAACGTCATCAGCCCTCCGTGTAGCCTTTTCTTGTGCCCAGGACTTCCAAAACTACTGGTGCTGGATTTGGTGCTGCTACTGCAGGGGCGCTGATACTGGCGCTACCGCAACAGTTGGTGCTACAGAGGGCATCCGTTCGAAGGGTTGTTTGATGAGGTAGTCGTTCTTCAGATGCTTCGCGATCGCTTCCGATAGGGACTGGATTCCTGTCGGACCGCCGCTCGCCTTGCGGACTTGGTAAGCCCATACAACAGCACTGTCGCTCACCCGAACAAGTTCCACGGACACGGTTGAAGTACCCTCGATCCCGATACAGTACGCGAAGGCGCACCGCGCCAATTTGCTGAGGCCCGACTCCTCCTTAGCGTTCACGGATGCCGCCTGGAGAACAAAGTCGGCGGTCTTTTCATCCATAACGATGGTTGCCGGATCATGCTTGTTATTCATGGCTGCGGCAAGGGCAACGCTAAAGCTAGGTTCGGCCTTCACGAATATTCGGGGTTGGCCAGATGATTGCGCGTGCATCGTTGCTGGTGAAATGGTGATGGCTAATACACAGATCGAAAAAATGGTGCGTTTCAAGATAAGACTCTTTTCATGGTGCGTTTCATCCGAACAATTGATCTTTAGATTGAGCCAGCTTGCTTAGCCCTTTTCTGAGCAATATAGGTTTCAAACCACACGAACTCATAGCAGATGTTCACGTAGCCAGAGTCTGGTTTGGTCCCTCGGATTCAGTTCAGCTGTTGTCAGGTGATTTGGAAGTACTGTACCGTTGCTGGCAATCCAAAAGTCATCAGCTATGACCTTTCCGTTCAAGTGTGATTAGAAGTGTGTTATTGTGGCAATCCCCTCTAAGTGGTATGGCACTGACAGCCGTGGCGGTCCTGAAAGGAGAGATACACGCGGTGACGGTCGCTCGCGCTTGCCATGCGGACAAGAATAGAAGACCAAGAGGCGAAAGTCGTCCGCAGGCCGGAAACCGTCCGTAGAATCCTGCCCGAAAGCCGCAATTGGGCAAGACCGGCATCAACCAACACTACGTTGACCGTATCGCGGAGCGGATCGTATCGAAGGAACTGGAATATCGCGGCTTTTGGGGTCTCGTGGCGCTCTGCTGGTTCTAGCGTTTGTCGGAGCGTGATGAAACGCGGGCTCGTTTCCGGGGGCTCGATTCCCCTGCCGCCTCTTTTAGCGAAAACGCAACCTCGACACTGCCTGAGGGACGCTTGACGTTAATCGAGACGGTACCAGTTTGGTCAGTCAAATTTAGTTGACCATCGAAGTCAATTTGAAGCTGTTCAAGTTTCGCATCGGGAAGCTTTGCGCCTTTGCCGTTAAGTATCTCCGCACTTATTTTGTAGCCTCTATATTCGAAAGTGAAGCCAAGCTCAACACAGACCCGATAGAGGATCTCTGCATCAGGTTTCGGGCGAGTGCCCTTCGTTGAATCGTGACAGTAGGTGTTGAGCCGGGCCTTCCCAAATACAAAAGTGCAGTGAGCAGTGACGCCCCGAACTGCAAACTGCCACTAAATGACCAATTGCGAGATTTGAATGTGATCCGAAGTTCTACCATGACCGCCCCCGGCGCGTACGAAGGATTTCAACGTCGGTGACAAGAAGACCCCACCGCCGCCGCCCAAGCCTCGGTCAGAACCGGAAGATGAGCCGCCCCCTTACGCTAGCCCATCCGCTACGGACCCAAAAGCCACATTTTGTACTCCGTCTTGACAGACGCACTGCAAAGTGTCACTATTGACTCCATGAACCACGTGGGTGAACTCATCGAGTCGAGACGACGACAGCTCGGGCTGTCCCGGCAACAACTCGCGAGTCGCCTAGGGGTTGCTAGCCAGACGGTCCTGAACCTTGAGAGAGACCCAACCTACAACCTAGGGACGAGTCTGCTGCGGCGACTGGAAGAAGCACTGCAGGTCACGTTCGACGTGACCATGAAAGAGGGAAGAACCATGAGTTCGAGCATTCAGATGGGAAACGATGAGTTCATTCTGTTCATTCGGAAGAATCACCCGGACTGCGTCAAGAGCAACGACCTGCTTGGCAAGCGGATCTGGGAGTGGATCGAGAAACACGACGTAACGGCTGAACAGGTTAACGACGGCAAATCCGTGCCGTGCTATTGGGGCGACACCGGCACACACATTGGGGAAACCAAGCTTCCCAAAACAGCCACGCAGTTTCGATTTGAGCGCAAGCTGCTTCCGGAGCTCTACGACGTTCTCGACGAGCTTGGTTCCGATTAAGATCGGCATCAAGCCGGACCCGTGCCGGCAAGGGCGACCGATAGCGCAATAGGACGGGGGCGGCCTCATATCGAAAAGAGATTTTATTGAGTTGAGGCCCCCCGGTCTCTTGCAGTTCGGGATCGGGGATTGCATCTCCCGATCGTCGCGCCAGATCACTCTCGAAAATTCGGCTAGACTTCGGCGAACTAGCGTGGCTCAAGAGGTCAACTGCCGAATTCCGCCACCGCGCAGCTCAGAAAACCTGTGCCCGTGATTCCCCACCCTTGATTGGGCCGTCCGCCACGGTGCGCAGCAGGTACACTGACCTTCAGGGCGAACAACGATGACCGACCCACAGCAGAACGGTAATGAACAAGACATCAAACTGCATTGCAACAATTGCAGAGGGAACACGTTTCACAGGCTCCTCAAAAAAGAGGAGGATCACGGCAGTGAGGAATGGGGTCCTGACGAACTGTTTCAATGGGTGACTACACATGAGATGTTTGGGTGCTTGGGCTGTAAATCTGTGCTCATGCGTCGCACCTATGCGGACTCGGAATCAGAGGGGCAAGAGGTTCGCTATTTTCCTCCGCGCAGTTCTAGACACAAGCCAAACTGGTACCACAAGCTTCCCGTTGAATCCCAGATGTTACTCTCTGAAATCTACAACTCCCTCGATGCGGACAATAGAGCATTACCTCTCATGGGCGCACGGACGCTCCTCGACATGCTAATGGTCGACAAAGTCGGGGATGTCGGCACTTTTGGCCAAAAGTTGAAGCGGTTAGAAGATGGGGGGTTCATCAGTCAGAAGAACCGAGAAATTCTAGAAATTGCACTTGATGCGGGCAGCGCCGCATCTCATCGGGGCTATTCTCCGGGGTTGCAGATTGTGAGTTCCGTGATGGACATTGTCGAAAACCTACTACAGGCAATGTATGTTTTAGACGAAGTGGCGGCGGAGCTAAAGAAAGCGATTCCGCCGAGACCGAAACTCACACCGGTTACAAAATCCTAGCCCGGCGATATGCTCCTGAGCAAAGCAAATTCAGGGCGGATTCTCCACCCGTGTTCTCCCACCCGTGATTGGTCCGTTTTACACGTATTTCGCTGCATTTGGGCAGGCAATACTTATGGCCGCTAAGGTTGTGAGTGTGAAAAAAGGACGCCTTGGGCGCGATTTCCACCCGGCGACGAGCATTCAGGTTCCGAATTCTCTTTGACGATGCCTTCCCGGCAAAAGGGGGACAAAGCACGCCTGCCCGACGTCCGTTGCCAATCGACGCGGCGGATGAGCTTACCCAGATAGTTGAGAACTGTCGTCGCAACTCTCCGCATTCGAGTTCGGCCCCCTTTCCCAAGTTCGCCGGCAGGAATTGCAGTCAGTTTCCAAAAGGCCCTATAGGGCATTTTCCATAGCATCTTCTTTGGAATCAATCAAATTATTTAGAATCAAGCGCTTGTGTTTGACGAAGTGGGGGCTGCAAGCATGTCCACATTGGACAATTCTGTTGCTCTTACGCAATCTTGAGTTCCATAGATAGTAAATAAGGGGTCAGGTCAGGCAGGCTGAGTCTGGCTGGCCGTGAAAATGGGCCCGATAAATTTTCCGCACGCCAAAGGATATATACCACTCGATGTGAAATCGGGTGTAGAAAGAGGAAAGGATCTCCTCCCGTTCATTGCCAAGACTATTAAGAACGTGACTCAAGGGTTTTCAGATCCGGCCGCAGGGCGTGAAGAGACAAACCTTTTTCGCGGCTAGTCGGCAATTGGAGCTTCCTGAACTTTGAATAGGAGCGTCGGATCCTCGTCCGACTGGTTTGACGCTAAGGTTTGGAGTTTTTCGGGCCTGCACCGTCAATTCGTGCCGTTGATATCGACGAGACACACCTGGAGGTAGCCACTTGTGCCACTTGGATCAACCTCTATCACCTGCACAATGGGCGAAAGCAAGGGAAATTTACGAGCAGGCACTGGAGGTGCCGTCGAACGTGCGGTTGGCTAAGGCACTTGAAAGATGTGAAGGCGATAGCCGGCTCCAGTTGGAGATACGAAACTTGCTCTTAGCGAACGAGAAGAATGGGAGTTTTTTGGAGGAGCCGGCCATTTTGGCAATGCACCTTGATCAAGAGGTTCCTATTGAATCGAGCATTGAGCCTGGGACAGTTCTATCTGAGCGGTTTAAAGTAGGCAGGCTCGTAAACACGGGCGGGATGGGATCCGTATATGAGGCGTGGGATGCTGAGTTGGACGAACTGGTTGCGCTAAAGACAATTCGGCCTGAACTGTCTTCACAGGAACTGGTGATCGAGCGATTTAAAGAAGAGGTCAAGCAAGCTCGTTGCATCGCTCATCCAAACATTTGCCGAGTCTACGATCTTTTCTGCCACAATTCGGATTCGGGAACTCGAGTCTGGTTCCTGACGATGCAGTTTCTCGAGGGGAAAACGCTCCTAGAGCGTGTGAATGAGTCAGGTCCCATTCCTCGAAGATCTGCTCTCGGATTGATCGAGCAGTTGATTTCGGGTTTGGCAGCGGCGCATGAGTTGGGAGTTGTGCACCGGGATTTAAAGAGTTCAAATATCATGTTGGTGCCCATAGCCGGAAAAGCTGACCGGGCAGTGATCACGGACTTTGGATTGGCAATGCGGACTTCGGTTGAGGAAGCTGACGCTTCGCGCAATCGATCACAGGGAACTCCCGCATATGTGCCTCCGGAGCAATGGTATGAAGGAAAGGTATCGCCGGCCGGCGACCAGTACTCGCTTGGCGTCGTCATGTGCGAGATGCTCACCGGGGAGCGGCCGATCCCGGCGCAACGGAGATCCGTCGGCGGGGAATTGTCGGCTCAATTGCCGAAAAGCAGGAATCTCGATACGAGGACGCAGAAGGCGATCTGCCGATGCCTGGAAGTGGATCCGCTGGACCGATTTGCTTCTGTTACCAATATAGTGAAAGCGCTCGGAATTGGACGCCGGCGCGTGCTACAGCGCTCCTTAATCGGAGCTGGGATTGTGCTGGCAGTTCTGACTTCGCTTGTAATTGCGGCCAGCGAACGCAGGAGGCCTTCAATCCGGAACCTGAATCGATTGACGCCAGCGGGGGAGTATTCGGTCGGCCCGGGTTTTTCCAAAGACGGCAGCCTGGTTGTGTATGCATCCGACCGGGAGAGATCGGTTGGTTCCGATATTTGGGTAAGGCGGCTAGCCGATGGTTTGCCAGTTGGCTCGCCGATGCGCGTGACGACTGATGGGGAAGGGAACGATGACCCGTCTCTTTCTCCTGATGGCCAATCCGTCGCCTTTACATCGACCCGCGATCATGGCGGCATCTTCCTCGCGGATGTCGCCAGAGGCGGCGAAAGGCTGCTTGTTAGAGATGGGAGAAGACCGCAATTCTCGCCGGATGGGAAATTCATCCTCTACTGGACTGGAGACAATAATCAGTTTGCTGTGCCATCCGGGCGCATTTACATTCTCGACGTAGCGAAAGGCCAATCCACGCAGCTCGCGTCCGGCTTTCCGGATGCCCGCGAGCCTATCTGGAACTCCGACGGTCGTCACATTCTTTTCAGGGGCTGCCCCTTCAGTGCCGTTCCGCTGCCGGCCTGCTGGGACTGGTGGGTGACGACTGCGGACGGGGCGGCTCCCGTCCGGACGGGAGCCCGCGCCAAGCTGGAAGCAAGAGGGCTCGCTCCCATTGGCGATATTGGCGGGTGGTACGGTCAGAATGTATTGTTCAACGCTGCTTTGGGGCAGGAGGTCCACCTTTGGGCGTTGGCAGTCTCACCTGAGAATCTGCAAGCGTCTGGTGATCCAGAAGAATTGACGCCCGGAGATGCACGAGAATCTGTTTTCTCGTCTGTGATGGACGGCAAGGATCTCCTGGCCATCACAAACCTGTTTGTGGACATTCACATCTGGCGGATCGATCATATTTCGTCTCCAGACAGGGCGAAACCTTACAGGGTGACCGAGGATGCCGATATCGATCTAGATCCCTACGTATCGGCAAATGGCCGATGGCTGACATTTGCGCGAGGGCGCGCAATTGATCGAAGCATCTTGATCATGGACATGAAAACAGGGGATGAGAAGAAGCTTCCAATTGCCAGTCCGGATAAATTTTCGCCTGTTGTCGACGATTCCGGTACAACGGTTGCATATGAAAGCTGGGAGAAAAAGTCGCCTTCGATTTTTATCTTTTCAATGGCAGGCGATCATTCTGTTCGCATCTGCACCGAATGCAGAACTCCACTGGGCTGGTATAACCAGGGCGCAGGCCTGCTGCTGACAGACCCGGCAATGTCCCGGATCGACCTGTACCGCGTGACGAAAGGGCAGCGCCAGACAATCCTGTCCAAGCCCGGTGCGTATGTATCGCAGGCGACATGGTCACCCGCAAATCAGATGTTGCTATTTGCAGTTTCCTCAGATCTTCCCAAAGGACAGGTTTTTGCTTCCAGGTTTCCCGCCGGGGCAGACCTTCCCGACAGCCATTGGATCGCAGTGACCAGCCCTGCCGAGTTCGCGAGAGACCCGCGTTGGTCCTCTGATGGGAGAACGGTCTTTTACGAGTCTAACCGTGATAACTACTGGTGTCTGTGGGGTCAACACTTCGATCCCAAAGCTGGGAGACCCTTGGGTAAGCCATTCGTGGTGCAGCACTATCACAATCTGAAGTTCTTGCTCTCTGGGCTAAACGCCCATTCCTTCAACATTTCTGTCGTGGGTGATGCCATTTACCTGAATGTGGCAGAGATGAACAGTTCGATCTGGACCGGGAAGCTTGATTGGAAACCGCGGTTCAATCCGATTTCATCATTTTTTTGATTGCATTTCGCGCCATCATTCTATAAGCTGGCTGGAAATTGAGGACATTATGGCCAAGACCAACGAACCAATCGCGGTCGAGCTTCGCATTCCAAAAGAGCTGGGCCTCACTGAGAAGGGTATCAGGAGTGCGCTGGATGACGAATTCGTTAAGAAGGTAACAACGGCTTTAACTAAGAAGGGTGCCATGGGGCTAGAGATTACCTACAAGGTGAATGGCCCAAAACACCCGCCGGACGAATCGTAATTCTGGCCAGCTATTTATTTCCCGCGATGCGAGCCTTTCCGCACCTATCGACCACCTAGTCGCGCTTCCGTCAGGGCGATTTTGCTGCCACTGCCATGCGAAAACCTTCGACTTCCACGAGCCTCAAATGAGAGTATGCCTGTTCAATACCCCAATCGCTGCCGAATTCAGCGACGCCTCGGAGATCCAAATAAAGAATCTGCGCGAAGTGACTAGCGAGCCGCAATTGGGCATTCTGGTTCTCGCGGCCGTACTTGAGAACAAAGGCTACTCTCCCGCAATCTTCGATCTCAATCGGGCTTTTTATGATTACGTCGACGCAGCGGGAGAAGCAGGAGTTGAACATTTTGCGACCGTAGCTGCTAAGAAGATTGTTTCGGCTGATGCAGATGTCTATGGCTTCGGATCGATCTGCAGCGCCTATCCGCTTTCGATCCGCATCGCACAGCAGGTCAAGGCGATTCGGCCGGAATCGATCATCCTCTTTGGCGGACCACAAGCCTCAGTTGTTTCGCAGCAGACCCTGGCGGCGTTCCCGTTCGTGGATTTCATCTTGAGGGGAGAGGCGGAACAGAGTCTGCCCATCTTGCTGGAGGAGTTAGGCAGAAGCGGCAGGCTGGACCAGGTTCCAGGCCTGACTCATCGCTCCATGTGGGGAATCCAGAAGAACCCAGATGCTCCAGTAATCCTTGATCTGGACGAGTTACCGTCCCCTGCCTACTCCTTGACCGGTGAGTTGCGCGGGCAAACGCGTGCTTCGCTCGAGCTGGGACGCGGTTGCCCATTCGCATGCACCTTTTGCTCGACTAACGATTTCTTTCGGCGCAGATTCAGGCTGCACTCGCCGCAAAGGGTGCTCGATGAGATGCGGAAGATCCATGCGGAATATGGGATCAAAGACTTCGATCTGGTCCACGATATGTTCACGGTGGATGCGAAACGCGTGCGGGCGTTCTGCCAGGCGATGTTGGATTCAGGGGAAGGCTACACGTGGGCCTGCAGTGCACGCACTGACTGCGTAGATGAAGAGTTGATCGAGTTAATGGCCGCAGCCGGGTGTACTAGTATGTTCTTTGGTGTCGAGACGGGATCGGAGCGAATTCAGAAGATCATCGATAAGCATCTCGATGTCAAGCGGGCGCACCAGATCATCGACATTGCGGAGCGCGCAGGGATCCGCTCCACGATCTCGCTGATCACTGGTTTTCCCGAGGAAACGATGAACGACCTGGCTGATACGGTTTGCATGTTCATGCATTCGGCCAGGACGCCGGGCTCCGGTCCGCAATTGAACCTTCTATCTCCTCTGGCCAATACACCAATCCACCTGCGATTCAAGGATCGAATGACCCTTGAATCGCTGTGTTCGGATATTTCGCATCAGGGTATGCGGCAGAACCCGGAAGACCTGCAGCTGATCAGAAAACACCCAGAAGTTTTCCCCAATTTCTACCTCGTCCCATGCCCCCAACTCGACCGGCCCTTCGTGCTTGAGCTGCGTGAATTTGCGCTCATGGCCGAGGCCCGCTTTCGCTGGCTCCTCGGAGCGGTAGACCAGGCCACTAGAGGAATTCTGGACGTGTTTGCGGAGTGGAGGAAGAGACGGGAAGAACTCTATCCAGGACTCGCTGGACCGGACCTCCGAAATTACTATCGGATGCCCCGGTTTCCGGTTGAGTTCTTCGCATTTTTGAGAACCCATACAGCCGCCTCCGATCCGTTGGTGCGGGCGTTTCTGGAATTTGAAGAGGCAACTCTTCAGGCCGATGCACCAGATAATCTCAATAGGCATTCGGTTCGTGAATTGGCGCAAGAAGAGGATCCGGGTGTGTCGGACGTGCCGGTGCGCAGGGACCATAGTCGAGTTATCAAGGTTTCTTGCGATTTAGCGAGAGCCATCGACGCGGTGCAGGCTTGCACGCAGTTTGACCCGACGAATGACGGGCAATTCTATGTTGTGCCTCAGGGTTCCGGCCGGGCAAAACCTGTCTCTCATGTGTCGCCGCGAATGGCGAAAGCAGTTTGCGCTTGCAACGGATACAACACTGTGAAACAGGTCATAGAACATCTTGTCGCGGAGTTTCCTGAGATCCCGGAATCGTGGCGACGTCAGTTTTGCCTTGGACTGCTGGGAAAAGCCCGTAGTACGGGGCTGGTGACTATTGTCCGCACGGTCTCGGCGGCCGACGTAAGCCAGGACGGCGGTTTTCGCAGCCGCGAGTAAAGCGTGATGAGCGCAGCGGCATCCCTCCAAAACCAGTCCCTCAACCAATCGCAGTAGCCGAGTTGCTGTTCGCGTTCCACGGCTGGTTCCTTGCACCTCGCGATTGCCTCAGCGGCCACCATCGCCGACATGACTGCCTTAAATACTCCGTGCGAGCAAGCTGGATCCAGGATCCAGGCAGCATCTCCGACCAGAAAGTAACCCGGACCCGCGGAATGTGGCACAATTCTCCAACTCACATCGCGGGCTCCGGGCCTGCCACCCGAGGTGCCTGCGGAGAATTCAGGTGGTATTAAAGTTCGAGTGTTGCATCGGGCGTTGTTCAAGCCAAGACGGACCCAAGCCTGGCAACTCGGGCTTATGGGAGCGGTCCACTCCCATCCTTCGTCATGGAGGTAAAGATTAGGCAGGGGATTTGCCGCCGAGTCATGCTGTGTATTTACCCATCCAAAGCGAGCGACCAATGCGGGGGATACGCGTAACTGATGCAAACCCAACTGATGCACCATCCACTGCCGACCGCCGCTTGCGTCGACTACGAATTGCGAAGTGAATCGGCCGGAAGTGGTCTCGACTCCCGCAACCCGAGTCCCGCTTTGAAGCACGCCAACGGCACGCACTCCACGCATAACAGCCGCGCCACTGGCAACTGCTTCGCCAATCAGGATCCCGTGCAATCGGGGCCTGTCAACGAGGTAGCCCTTCCACTGACCGCGATCATCGGCGCCAAAGGTCTCTAGCCTTGATTCACCCTTTGAATGGATGCAGTGCCCTCCGTGACGGAAGAATCCGGCAGTATTGACGGGGACATCGACACCCAGAGCGCGAAAGAGAATCTCGATGCCGGGCTGCAGAGTCTCACCCGGGATCTGATCGGCCCCGCCACCCTCGCTTCCGCGCTCAAGGACGAGTGTCCTCAATCCGCGCTGCCGGCATGCAATTGCGGCAGCGGCGCCTCCAGGTCCCCCTCCGATTACGATTACGTCAAAACTGTTCGACAATCCACCACCTTCGCTTTCCCTGGGGGGGCGCAGCGACTCCCCCCTCGGATGCGAACAGCACTTGGAGGGGGCCATTCAGTTCCGCTTTGGTTTGTGTTGGGTTATTCACAGATGGTTTGGGGATGCCCTTGAAGGTCGCTAGCTCGAACCGATAGGTCTTTTTGCGCGGGGACTTCCACCCCTGCTCCTTCAGGTTGGCGAACTCAGGGCGAGTCGGCGCGCGAAAACTCAGAACGGCGATTTTGGCTCTCTGAGCGGGCTTTTGGATTCCGCGGAACTGGAACACCCTGGCCATGGCCTGGGTACGGGAACAATAGTCATCGAACTTAATCCGCGCAAATCTGTCATATTGCAGCTTCCCTTTCCAAATGGCTTCCACATAGTCGGCGTACTCAAACGAGTCGTAAGTAACAATTCGATTCGTTAGTTTCGGTAGCGCCATGCCGTCCCAGCCGGCATAGCCGTCCGGCAAAGGGGTTGTGCTTGGATATGTGTGCGGTGGAAAAAAGCGCGTTGTGTCGGGCACTGCACCGGGCCAATATCCCCCGTATGCCGCGCAGATCAAGGTGTCTTCGGCAAACGGCGAGCCTAATCCATAATTTGAAAGGAAGAACGTGCCCTGCCTCGATCTGGAGTCGCGGCCGAAGTCCCTTGACGTATCCCACCCGGGCTCAAAAAGGTTGCTGGCGCGGTAAGAGAGCGTCGACTCGCGCATGGGCGGCTCACCAGAAAATCTTCTTTCGCCCACTGATTTTCGATGCGCACCAACGATGGCGGTTAAGGTATGGTCCGCGCTGTCGAAGTTCGATTTGTGCAGAGTCATGTTGGCCGGGAGTCTCGCGCCGGACAGAGAGGTCGGAACGATGCCGCGATCCGGCCAGATATAGCCTCTCAGTTCTCGCGGCACGGTGTGCTCCCACCATCGAGCGAGATCCTCCTGCCTTACAAGTGGAAAGAAATCTGGCTGGGCCAGCACTGAGTATGCCGAAAGGTGCCTATGGATATGCCGTGTAAGAGAGGGACAGCCCACCTTGATCCAACCGTCCGCCGTCCAATCGATGAAATTAGCCGCCGTGTACCCGCCCTCCTTGACGACCTTGTGGATTTCCTCGGTAAGAGTGTCAGGAAGATATGTCACGTGCTCCACTCCTTGGGAGTCAGTCGTGATGGCGTGCTTTGCATGTACGAATTCGGGCGATGATCGGGCATTTAATTTATCCTCAAACCAAAGCGCAGACCACAGCGTCTTGTGACTGGGTGGAACGCGGAATCCAACCAGTTTTCCCGCAGCGGTTCTTGCAGGCTCGATCATTGGCTCGTGAGGGACCGGCGTAAGCAAACCTGTTTCCTGGCAGAATCCAGCAAGGCCTTTCTGGATGACAAAGGGAAACTCCTGCATCTGTGCGGCATTCCAGCCTGTATCAACCCCCTCCGCCTGAAGTGCGAGATGTACTTTCATGATCTTCTCGTTGACGTGAAATGACTCGAAGTCGAGTTGTACATTGATTCCGCGAATGCATTCGCCACCAGGAAACAACTTATGCAGCGGCACCCAGAAGCTACGTTTCCTGTCAGCGGGACAATGATTCAGGGGGCCAAAAGTCTCGGGACTTCCCGGCAACCTAGCGGCGACGAATGCACCATATCTTGCTGGCACCACATGAACTGCGCCGAGCTTCCCGGAATCGGGGAAGAAGCCGCGCGCCTTCGCGACATAGTAGGGTTCCGAATTGCCAATGCGTGCTATACCTGTTCGCGAGAAACACATGTCAGCGTGGAGCCGATGGATGGTTTCCGCCGCGGGAGCGTATTCATAAGTGAAAACGCCGATGGCAAGCGAAGCACCGTGCGCGATCTTCAGCAGGTCGCCCGCATCCAGTTCGGCTGAGGAATAGATGCAGTTCTCAACAACGTTGAGATCGGCGGTGGTCGGGTAATCCTCGTCTGCGATCCACTCCGGGGTGACGTCAGGCGAGGCAAGTACGTGATAGAAAAGGCTCTGTGCAGGATTGGACGCTTCGATTCCCCGCTTGGCATCCGGCGCAAGTTCCTTGAGTCCGGGGAGGCTTCGGTTGATTTCAACCGGTTGCTTCAACCTCGACAGAAGGTCCTCTGATTCCGCGCCGGTCAAGTCAAGCCCGGCCGCCCTGAAGTAAGGCAACCAAGCTTCGCGCAATCGATCCCAAACACACCACAACTGGTTTGCTAGACTCACGGATCCTCCCAGAAGATTTGCAGCTGCCCCTCCCATTTGGCGCTTTGTGAGACTGCGATAGATCTGCCAGGCCGAACTACCGGTTGGTTAGCAACGGAGTTGATAAATCCCTTTCGCAGTATGAGAGTCCCAAGCTCCGTTCATACATTGCGGGTAGAATTCTGCCGAGTCATCTCAGAATAGAGCCAATCGCGGGCAAAATGCCAATCGCGTTTTACGGTCTTGGCGGACTTCTGGATTACCAATGCGATCTCTTCCTCTGTCATCCCGGCGAAAAACCGCATCTCGACGATCTTACTCATCCTCTCATCGTAGGCGGCGAGTCGATCAAGTGCTCGATCCAGTTCCAGGAGTGCTTCCGGTTGTCGCCATTCATAGACAAGGCCCTCATCCAAGGGCACTTTCGTGAGTTCACCACCTCGCTTGTTGGCTCGGTGCGCGCGCGCGTGGTCTATCAGTATGTGTCGCATGACTGTTGCTGCCACTGAGAAAAAGTGAGCGCGGCTCTGCCACTCCAAAGACTTCGGTCCGATGAGTCGAATGAGCACATCGTCGACCAAGGCTGTCGGTTGCAGGGTATGGTCTTTTCGTTCATCATGAAGAAGTTTTCGGGCAACGCGCCTTAACTGGTCGAAAACCAACGGTATCACGTCCTCGCCTGCCTGCTGATTGCCGTTGCGCATCTCCAACAGCAATCGGGTGATTTGCTCCGAGTGCACACTCGCTCCCATACTGACTACCTCCTGACTTGCAACATCAGCAGACAAGGCAACCCGGAATCGATTCCGAGAGCGCCATTCTACCGCAATGCTGGGGAAGATTGAAATAGGGGGAATCGATGCTGGCGGATCGCGACCGCCGAGCTCGAATAACTCATTCAGCTCACCAAACACAAAAAGGAGAGGGCTGGGAACAGGTCGCACTTCAGCTACTGCCCGCCGGGTCTGCGAAGCTGTGTGAGCTTTGCGGCAATGCGTCTCCCGTTCGACGATTTCCCTGGCTGTGCAGATAAGGCAATCGTGCCCGCGAGCAACTGGGCGAATCCAGACGCAAGAAGCGCCATTTCCTTGCGGAATTTCTAGATTCTGGAAGCGCTGGCGTGGAATAAGAGACTGAAAAGCATGCAGCATTTGTGATGAAGGAGCCCCCCCCGAATTTAGGCTGGGTCAAGCTTTCTGGAACAATGGCCATGCTTCACTTCCCCTTTGACCGAAGAGCTCTGGTGAGTAAATTTGCAGATGATTTCGCGGCCCAAGGCGTGGACATGACCACCGTGCTGATGGAGTTCATCCAGGATTGCGTCGCCAAGCATCGGACCGCTGCCAAAAAGGGGACGGCGCGGGTGAAACACGCTGGCTCCCGTCCAGGATTGATGCGAATCTGTCCTTGAAGCTCGCTCCTTTTTTGGCGTTTGCAGATCGAGCGACCATGTTTTCTCCTCCGTCGTTGGACAAACGCAGGATCGGAAATATCGAATAAATGTTTGCTTGATGTCCCGAATTTCAAAAGCGTTTCGCCTTAGAGAGTGAAGGCAGTCGAACCAAAGACGCTTCACCGAGAGGAGAAACTCACATGAAACGGATATCTGCACTTGCCCTGCTCGCCATCGCTTCGATGGCAGCGTGTACTGGCGCAATCGGTCAGCAGCCAGCCATCAAAGCAAACATCCCTTTCGATTTCACAGTCGGCAATAACTGGATGCCGGCCGGTGAATACACAATCACATCGCCACTGCGGCACGTCGTCCAATTTCGAAGCACCGACCTCGCCAAAACCGCAACAATCGTGAGCATTCAGAGCTATCAAGAGTCTGATTCAGGGAGCAAATTGGTGTTTGACAGGTATGGCGATCAGTACTTCCTCCACCACATCCTGTGCCCCTCCAGCGCTTCGTTGAACCTCGATGTCCCGCAGGGGTTGACTGCGGAGAAGGCACGCTCTCGCGCTCTTGAGGCAAGGCTTCCCAACGGAGAAGAAACCTTGGTTGCTGCGAAGTGATGTCCCGGCCGAGTGGCCATGTGCCCGGGGAAAACCCACCTTGGGGGCATGGTCACTCTGCCTTTCCCGGCTCCCTCGCACGCCTTGGTCATGCATCTTCTACACCTCGAAAGTACGCAATACTGGCTTTCTAATTGTTAACTTCTATTCATGATTCCTGGAGGTCACTATGACGACTCTCGCGCACATGTCGGCCAGTCTCAGAAGGCTCAAGATGGTTCCGGGCTGGACTTCTCTCCTCGAGAGACCCATATCATCCGGTGACCGGGGATCACATGCCAACCCATCAGCCATTCACGCCAAAAAGCTCCCATGGAGAGTAATGTCGAGCAAAACGGCCTTGGACGCAAACATAGCGGCCGAAGAACTCGCACTTGCCGCCCTCATTCATTCAGAACTCATGTCAATAAGGCTGCCGAATGTTTCCTATGCGTGTCTGAATGGTAAGACGCTGCCATGCCGCGCGATAGGGGGAGACTTTTTCGATGCAATCGAATTGACTGATGCGCTCTGTGCAGTTGTCGCCGATGTCTCTGGCAAAGGAGCGCCCGCCGCGATTGTGGCAGCCATGCTTCAGGGAATAATTCATTCCCAGATGTTGGCCGATCAACCCCTAACTGCGATCGCTGGAATGGTGAATGAGTTTCTCTGCTCAAGGGCAACGGGGAAATTTGCCACTATGGTCCTGTTAAAGGTTCGAGCGGACGGAACGACTGAATATTTGAATTGCGGTCATGTTTCGCCGGTTCTGGTGAGCAGCACGGGCTTGCGTCGGTTGGAAGGGAGCAACCTCGTAGTAGGCCTCGTCGCAGCGGCGCAATACAGGTCGGAGACTTGCGCGCTCATGCCTGGGAACCGAGTCCTGATCTTTACCGATGGCATCACCGAAGCGGAGAATTCTCAAGGCGAACAGTTTGGAGACTCAGCGCTCGAGTGCCGCACTCATCAGTACACTTTGGAGTCTGTCTTCGAACATGTTTCGAAGTTTCAGGGAGGCCTGGAACGAAGCGACGACTGGACGTTATTCGAGTTACTTTATCGAGGCGGAGAGCCTGCTCTTGCCCTCTGAGGTGTTCCTGGGTTGAGCGAACCAACTGGTTGCCAAGCAAGCAAAGGCTTGACCCCATTGGGCCATGATTGGCGCGGGGCATACTGGCGGCGCGGTAATCTTCCCTATACGCTCACTCGTTCTCTACCTTATTACGCCAAAATACTAGTAAAACGGGCCAATCACGGGTGAGCGAGGACGGGTGGAGTTCTCACCGCGCTGAGGGGCGGAGACGGAACAGCTCTCCCGGCTGGGACCTGTGAACACGGTAATTTCAAGTTGCGGTTCTGTCTGGCGGTCCATTAAGAGGGGCCGGTCGCAAAGTTTGATGCCTATCGAAATCTCGCACGGAGTATAGGAATGAAGACATTCGGCAACACGGAAGTGGTGAGACGCTCGATGATCGCCTGCCCAAGCGCCTACATTTCGCTTCATCGGACAAGATTGCAGAATTTGCTGTGGGATCCCCGCCTGAGACCTTGCATATTCTTGCGGACCGCTTCCAGGATTTCCGCAACCATTCTGTTCTCATCTGGGAATGCCGCGGCTGTGAACGCAAGCTGGTGCTGGAACCTGTTCGACGCGCAGCGAAAGATCGCAGCCAGGCAGCCGCGCTCCACTAACAATCTGTTGGTACAAAACATCGGGCAGACCACTCGGATGGGGCGCGGGATGGATTGACTCACTCACCGGTCAGTCGATATAGAGGTGCGTGACCATGGTGGTGGACTCGGAAAGGACATGATGGGAAGCCGGATCTGAGCGAGTCAAGCGAGATCACCTTCCAGCGATACCTGGAATGCGTACGCTGATGCCGATCATGAAGGCCGGAACCAGATAGTTGCTGGTGGGAAGCGTGGTGATGGTGGTGGGGGTGAAGGGAGTGGTGGGGGTCGCAGGAGTTCCTGCTAGTGTCTCGCCGACCGTGAGTCCTTGCCCGAGGCGCGCGCCGTTCCCGAAGTCGCAGAGGCCGCTGAGAAGAACGCCGCGCCACGAGATGGAGGGGCCGACCAGGAAATCGGCACTCTCCTGGCTGATGTTGTAGCCTATTCCGCCGGTCGCGTAGAAGGCCCCTCGCCATCCAAGGAACTTGAAGTCGTCTCCCAGGCGGAAGTCGGCAGAGACAAATGGCACCACCTCCGGGCCGGCTTTGCTCTCGCTGATGTAAGAACTGGTCTGTAGGCCGGTCGACGCCGAGATGACCGGCGCGACGGTGAAGGTACGGATAGGACGAAATGCAAGAGCTACGCCCGAAGAGGCTTCCCAACGTGCTTCGCCGTAGACCACCGCGATGGTCACGATGAGCGCCTTCTTGGAGCCCTCGTTTGCAGCCTCCTGGCTGTTGCTCACCAAGTTCAGCCGGTTCAGCGAAAAGTTGACTGTGCGCGAAAGGTGATGACTTGGTCCAGAGTCATGAATCGTTCCAATGATCGCTCCCTGCGGATTCGGAGGGTCAAGGATAAGGTCCTGAATGCGGGAGGCGTAGCCCTCAAGGTCCTTACGGATCGCGTCCAGGGCGGCCTGCTCTTCCCCGACAAGTTGCATCGCTTTGAGCACGTGAGGCGTCAGCGGATTGTAGGTCTCTGTGGCCGGAATGTTTTGCAGGGTGGGTGGCTTCGTGATCCGCGAGAGCAGTGCGGCAGCGTCGGCAGAGGCGATCGCCTGCCGGCGGATGAGGCCGTCCTCGCTACTCAGGGCGCATGGACGGTCGAGGGCTGGGGACGGTGTGGTCCCGCAGAGTTCCCCAAGGAGGTTGGCGAGCGTGGCGGTGGTTGGAGGGAGTGTCTGGGAGTCCGGCGTGATAAATTGCTGTAGCTCGAGATAAACCTTCTTTGAGGAGAGCGTCTCCCGAAGGATACTCTCGCTTGCCAGCCGAAGGAATTTCATCATGCATTCCGGGTTGCTAAATTGGCTGACCTGCTCAAACGTGCAGGCTGACAGATCTTGCCTCAATTTTGCTTCGTCTTTGGCATCCTGAATCTTCTTCTTCTTATCCTCCTCGTCCTTTTCCTTGCTCATAGCGTTCACGATGGCTTCGGCAAGTTCCGCGTCTTTTTCTTTCCTGCAATCGGCACCGTTCGGGTCCTGCATGCAGGGGTCTGCTTTGTGTTTTTTGCAGGCCTCCCCGTCTTTGTCGAGCGTGCAGGGATCCACGATCACGCCGTGGGCTGCCAGCGGCGCACCTCCAGTGGAACCTGGAGGCACCACGATCGTCGGTGAAAATGGCGGCACGGGGCTGGCAGTAGCAGGGCCAAGGGAGCCGGCGGCAGCCAAGATAGTGTTCAGGTTGCCGAGGGCGGCGGAGTTCACATCGGGAAGCACGGTTGCCTGTCCGGGGGCGGGGTCGAGCGTGTAGATCTCGAAGTTCTTACCGTTCTTTATCTGCACCGTCACCACCTCGCCGGGGTACACCTGGAGCGCTGGCGGGAAGACAAAGGAATTCCGATCGAGCGTAAGGGTGCAACTATGGTTTGTGTGCGTGAACGAGCAACGGCCATTTTGAGCCAAGGCAAGACCAGTTATGTTTATTCCGAGCAAGAGGAACAGCGGCAAATATGGGATTTTCAAACGGCGCATCACGGCAACACTCCCGATGATGGATTCTCAGCATGAGTCGACATCTGGGTCCCGGCTCCTGGTGAGCCCGATGGAGCTTATGAGATGGTTATGCCTGGCGGAAGCATAGAGCAGCCCAGCAGAAGTTAAATCGGAATTCTCCTTTTCGGCAGCGGAACCCTAAAATCATACCGTACATAAGGCAAATTACAAGGCCAAGAGAATGTTGGGTAGTGTCCTAATTTGAAATCCACAGGCTTATTTTCCGATTGCGGAAAACAACGTGCTGCGCATCCAAGCTGACCGGCTTTGCTTACCGGCTTTGGCGGCTGGGTCGATGCGTTTTAATTCTTCAGCCTCGAAGCGCATGGCCACGATCTTAGCTTTAGCTTCTCCCTTAGGGAGCTTCGGACGGCCCATCTTTTTAGTCGATCCTGAAAAAGTGATTTTCAGACATATTGAAGTTGAGTATCTGGGCCTTGCGGGCCATTCAGATCGATCAGGCCGTTCCATATCTGCATCAGGCAGTAAAGAAAAGCGCGCCAAAAAGCTCTGAGGAGCTTCTGGAAGTTCATCGCGGCGGCTGCCAGGATCGCGTTGATCTAATTTCCGGCAGTACCCTTCAGCCGGTTGCGTTCCAACCTGTGTTCGTTCTTCAGATGTCCGATGCTTGGTTCTACCGCGGCACGGCGTTTCATCCATCGCCATCGCGCCTGCGATGTGCGCCCTCTTTGTCTCTTGTCGACATGCACGGTGACCGCACCGTCATAGTCGTGGCCTCGATAGCCCATGTCCACTTACACTTCGCTGACTTGGTTGGCGATCAAGCTCTCGACTTGCTTCATCTGTGCATCCAGCGTGTGGCCGTCATAGGGATTTCCAGTGAAGCTCTTCGCGCCGACGAACCATCCACCACGACTGGTCACCGCGACACTCACCTTGTTGCCGAACTCGTACTGCTTGCCCGCGTTGCCCTTGGCGATGCACTGCACTTCAGGTTCATGAACACTGTAGATCTTGTTCTTGTCATGCCTCTGTTGCGTGTAGATTCGATGCGCTGTCTGAAGTAACTTGCCGAGCTTGTTCGACGGTGTCTCAACCTGGCGCTCTATCTCGCGCATAACTCGCCCCAACTGGGTTTTCAGTTTGCGCGTGCAGGCACGGGCGCGCTTCATCTGGCGGGCGTGGGCATAACGGCTGGATTGCATCAGCAGACGACGGCCTACATGACGATAACTCTGCTTGATCGTCAACCCTTCAGCGCGTGCTGCCTTTACCAGCCGCTCGCGCATGCGCTGGTACAGTCTGGCATCGGTGGGAAAACGAATAGCCTTGGTCTCGACCGTCGTGTCCACGTTGACGCGCTTTAACTCAGCAGGACGAATCACGCGCATCTTCATGGCTGCTTCAATCGTGGCGCGAAGCATCTGCTCGGCCCCGGCATCGCCCAGACGCTTGCGCCAGCGCGTCATGCTTGAAGCATCGATCGGCATCCGATGCTGAAAATGACTCATGCCGCTGAAGTGCTGCCAATATGGATTTTCAACCCACAAGCCAACAACGTCTTCATCACTCAGATCATGCTGGTACTTCAGATAGTGAAGAGCAACCATCAGACGAGTCGAGATGCCGGGCGCACCGTGACTGGGATGATAGGTGTTGCCCAGAGTTTGTTCGAACGACTGCCAGTCGATCACTTCACCGAGACGAACCAGGGCATGGCTCATGTCGATCAACTGCTCCAAATCTATCTGGAACATTTCCCCCTGTGGCTGTTGCTGATCACGCTTGGGCTGCATCGTTTTTCCCCAGCTTCCAAGGCATTTTTCCATGCCTTCAAAGGAATTCTAGAGCAACAAATGCCGCGTTTCATCAGGATCTAAACGCCTTTCGTTGGTATTTCAGGATCAACTTTTTAGGCTTCGGCTGCGATGTTTGCATTGGTTCTGAACTCCTGAACAATGAAGGCTCTGACTGCCGCTGCAGGCGACAGGGCCGGATGGATACGAAGAACGGTGCCGGTGTCATGCAGCCACGCGTAAGCGGTATCGGTCTTAGGATGCCCCGCCAGGTGAAAGAACTCGACAGCGGCCTTGTCAGCACACCTATCGTTGTACTGGCAATGAACCCTGAATTGTTGGGCGTATATAGACTTGCGCTGAAAGAGGTGGGTATGAAGAGTTTTATCGCTGTAGTGATCCTTGCATTTGTATCGTTGGGCGTTCCGCAACGGGTAGACACAGACCATGCTCCTAAAGGTGAAAGGATACGGGCGCTAAAATGCATTTGAACAACTTATCATCTGTTCCCGTTCATGAAAGCTTTGAATCGGTTAAGATAATCAACTTGCTGAAGATGGCGTATACGTCGATTTTTCGCAGTATTACGTGCAAAAAACAGGCCTGAAGCATGTGCGCTCCAGGCCTGTTGTACAGGCTATGGTGATATTAATTCAGGGCGATGAGGACACGCCCCTCGCTCTTGAGGGTTGCTTCCTCCGCGCGTACGCTCTTCTCAAGATTTGAGGGTGCAAACGTCATTTGATCTTCGCCGCTGGCTGTGAGGGTTTCACGCAGGAAGTACTGATTTCCGTACCGATGGAATACCAGTCTCTCCGGCGGCGCAGTGGCTCCGGCGGTGCTTCCCGCCAGAGCCAGCACGTTTGCATGTCCGTCCTGGCTGTGAAACCAGATGACACCGGGCCGAGGGTACTCGATTTCGTATGATCCCGCCGGCATCAGGGTCGATCCCACTCTGAAATCGAAAGGGACGGTTGCCTTTGATTTGGTTTGAGCTGAGGCGCTGGATATCGCCATAATCATGGTCGATGCCAGGAATGCGATCGCGATTGTCCGTTTCATGTGAGTGATCTCCTTTGGGAAGGCATCTTTCCGATCGCCTTCAATCTCTAAGGCGAAAATCCGCGGAAAATGGGGACAAACCACGATAAGATCAGGCGCTCATGTAAGCGTGTTGCTCTACTAGACAAATTGCTCGAATGGACAGGATCAACTCCCGAGCCGCAATGTGGAGAAATCTCCACCCGTGATTCCCCACCCGTGATTGGCCCGTTTTACACGTATTTCGCTGTATCTAGGCGGCCCACGAAGTCTTCTAAGTAGTTGGAAGTACAAGTTATTACCGCCCTGAAAAGGCCGGCGTCGGCGGTTCAATCCCGTCTCTGGCCACCACTCTTGATCCTCACACTTCAATTGCTAGGCGCGCTCAAGCCGAGCGCAGCTCCGTAGGAATCCTCGGGGTTCGG
>Ga0182024_10007346_pt1 | contig 23774 bp, 19 predicted proteins | sample P32metaG_FD_120480 | JGI IMG/M metagenome (GOLD analysis project Ga0182024, IMG submission 120480) | Permafrost microbial communities from Stordalen Mire, Sweden - P3-2 metaG (Illumina Assembly) | ecosystem: Environmental > Terrestrial > Soil > Wetlands > Permafrost | place: Sweden: Stordalen... | reverse complement strand
ACTCAGTGCAATCAGTGCGCGACTAAAGGAACGATTCCCGACCGAGAAAGAACAAGACCTCGAATGGGGTTTGAAAGACCCGATGGGCCATTCGGAAGCCCACAGAAAGGATGTAAAGCAGAAGTAGTCAGTAGGCAATAAGCGGGACCGCCCGGTGTATCAGCACCGAACGGCCCCTAACAATGCCGGATTGGAAAATCCGTGGCTTGAACCACCAGCACCTGTCCTTCCCGCAGTTAACGAACCGCTCCCACCAGCACAGGTGTAATCGTCACGTAGTTGCCAACGTCCTACCTCTTAATTTTCGACCACCGAAGTTTCGCCGCCTTAGAAATCTTTGCCCGCGCTTCCGCAGACATCGTTCTCTTATGCTTCACAATCCCGCTCCCGTCTCTGAGTGCGTCAATGGCCGCATTGAGGCGAGAAAGTCTTTCAGCCACGACATTTTGACCGATGAACGCGAATCGAGCGGTCTCTTGTGAAATCATCGCGTACGAAGTGCGTGGTCCAAGCATCGACGCTCGGCGTCATGCTGCCGGGCGCAATCGACGACGAGCCGCAATCGCGATGAATCCTGTCGGCTGCCGAAAGCGTCTAACAGTGTGTAGGAGGAACGGGTGGTGCCGATTTGGGCAAAATATACGAAAACACCCGTTCGAAAAGTTACGCGCGCGCCCGTAAGTCGTGTATTCTCAGAGGCAAAGGTGGTTCACTGGAAGACCTTAGATTGGTAGCACACACGCCTCATTTTTTGGTGTAGTATTCGGGCCGTTTAACGTTCGTGGACATGCCGAACAGGAATGCCCAAATTTCCGCCCACCGCAACTGGCACAAAATGCATCAAGCGCTCCAAGGCGAGCTAGGAATAATCCAGAAGGCGACGGGTGTTAGGCATGAAATCTGAGTGCTATATGTGCACTCCAAACGTCCGATTCATTGATTGCCCACAGTTCGACATGGTAGCGTGCAGTTTAAACGAGTGGAGCACCGGAGAAATAAAATAATGTTGCAGAGAGTGCTGAACTCGGCAGGTTTAGACGTTCGTAGCTGCGCCGAACTCCTTGGTTTCAATCCAGACATTTTTGCTCTTTGGGCAGCAAACCCCAATCAAATTCCAGAATCGGTGGTTCCTCTCCTCTCCGCCGTTCTCAGCGTTCCTCAGGCTTTATTTGCAATATCGCCCAAGGCTGCAAAGCATTTGAAGGACTCAGATGTAATTCCACAGATTTGGTACAAGTTTCGCGGCGAGAACTTGCAGGAGTCAGACCGCGAATATGTCGTGCTAATTCGGCAGATTGGGCATTACCTAAACGAGTTGGAAGAAGTAACTCGCCAAAAATCTGTACAGTGGAAGTCCCTGTTCGAATCCATCAGGACGACTGTTGATATTCAAGCACCGCCTACCGAACAGGGTAAAGCGGCTGCGAGCATATTCAGACAGTCAACGGCCCTGGGTCATGGCGCAAGCGGTTCTGGTGACGTACTTCGTGGGTTCTTGAGGGCACTTGGCGTATTGGTGGTCGAGTCTCCTCTAGCAGACTCTCGTATTGAAGGTTGCAGCTTTTATGTCGGTTCGACGAACTCGCCGCGTCCTTGCGCATTTGCAAACAGTCACCACACAACTTGGTTTCGCCGAAACGCCATATTGATGCATGAGGTTGGTCACGCCATCTTTGAACACCTTGCGGGAGCATCATTGGACTTTTCGGGCGCAGGAGATGCGCACGACTCCATAGAATTGAGGGCGCAGGCGTTTGCTCAGGCAGCTTTGATTCCTAAGGAAGTTCTGTTTCACGTTGCGCAGTCTCGTGGAATCAAGTGGGCTGCTCTAAATGAATACGCCCTTGCGCAGTTGGTGGCTGACACGCATGTTGAGCAAAAACTAGTCGTTTCCGCGGCCGCCGATTACGGGTTCATCGAAGCTGAACGGCAAGATGACCTTAATCGTCTCGACATTCACGCGGAACTTCTCGCGTTAAGCGACCACGCACTTAGTACAGAACAGTTTCTGGACAAAAATGGTGAGCACGCCTCTGACTGGATTGGAAAACGCGCAACCACACTTTCCGCGAAGTCTATTCGGCTCCCCATCGGGTACGTGAACGCAGTAGTGGACGCCTACAAAAATCGACAGATTAGCCCCGCAAAGGCCGCCGAGTATTTGATAATCGACGAGCAGGAGTTTACCGATAGGTTTGGAGACATCTACGAAAACGTAGAGTGCTAAAATACTGTGCCGAATCCTCCATTGCTGGTCTGCGATTCGGACGCGCTAGTTCAATTCTTCCTGATAGACGACCTACGACCGCTACAAGCATTAACAACTACGTTTGACATTCAGCCAACAATTACGCTTGAAGTTGACCTAGAACTTCGCTGGCTCGCGAAATACAAAAGCCGTTTCGTGCCAAAACTTGATAAAGCGCTGAAACACGGAATACTAACGAAACTGGACCAAAACACCTTTCAGGGCTACTTGGGTGCAGCCGCAGCGGGAACGTCATGGGGCAGCTTCCAAGCCCTCGGTGTTCGTTACTATGGTGTTGTCCAGAGAGGAGAAGCGTACACACATGCAGCGGCTGTAAGTCTGGGGATGCCCGCGCTGTCAAATGACGGTAAGGCAGTGCGTGTGTTGGAGGGTCAAATGATGAGCGTGGCCGTTCCGGTTCTCCGTTTCTTCGACATCATCATATTTGCCCACGAATCTGGCGCGTTAACTACAAAGGAGTGTGAAGAAATCAGAAGCGCACTCTTCACAAATGGTGAGGGTCTACCGGGTCCGTTCCAGAACGCATCGTTCATCAACGGTGCAAAAACTTTCCCTTGTCGTCTACGAGTAGGTAATTCGACTGCTGCTCCGTCTCCAGAACCAATGAACCACTACGACCCGCTGACGATTATCCCCTGACTTAGCGTATAGACTAGAGGATGAACCTTCGACGATGCCCGGCGGGAATGTCGCGAGATTTTCAACCAGTAGACGCGAAGAAGGTTTCAGCAAGGGGTGTTAGATTCGGAGGAGTAAAGATGGTTGAAGGTTTCTGGATTGTCCAATTCGAAGGCGTACAGGGCAACGGCGGCGGCGTTGTGTTCTTCATAAAAGGGAAAGTTTTTGGCGGTGACAGTGGATTTATTTACACGGGAACGTATCACACCGACGAGAAGTCCATCACTGCACGGGTGAAGGTTCGCAACTTCTTGCCGGAAGTGCCGAGTGTTTTCGGTATTCCGGGTGATTACGATTTGATTGTCACGGGAAACGTGGTCGGGAAGGTCATCCAGGGTAAAGCGGCTCTTGCGAATCAAGAAGCGATGGGAATTGTTGTGAAGTTGACTAAGGTGGGCGACCTACCCGTGTAGTTTCTTTGCTTCTGCTTTCGGCAGTGCCTTGGTTGCCGCTTCTACTTCCTCTATAACTGGCAGATTTATTGCAGGGAATTTGTCCTCAAAAATCCCTACAGGTATTCGGCGTCTGCCAGCAAGGACATCTAGAATGCCGCGTCTTACTGAGTGTTGTTCCTGCTCCACGTTGCCCAACCCCATCGGGTAGTACGCGCCTTTCTTGATTTGCACTTCGTCGAAATCGTATCCAAGGCACTTTCCCATCGCAAGCAGCAGGTTAGTCGTTAGTGTTGCAGTTTTCTCGTCCGCATTTGGAGGCAGGGGTGTCTTTCCAAGTTCGCCGAAGTGGTCAAGCAATACTTTCCATGCTATCAGGACTGCTTTTTCCCTTTCATTTTTGCTGTCGAACTCCACTTCAATCAGGTTCAATGCTTGAACAAAGTTCGGCGACAGCGCGGTTGCGCGGAACGACATCAACGTCTTGAAGACCCATAGTTTGCGGTTTCTTGCTTCTCGACCCTTGTCCAATCGTCTTTGAATGTCGAGGGCGACGATAGGGCCAACGACGATGGCAATGATGGTTAGGATGCTGATAACTATGCCAGTTTTATCCATGTTACAAAATGATACACCGGATGAGTCGCATCTTGCTTGTACCTAAAGTGGGACACCGAAGCCCATCTGCCCAGGGCGAAGCGTCGGACTCTTAATTTCGGAAAAATTGTAGCGCGACGTTCGGGTCGTTATTTCACCTTCTTGAATTGTCGCGGCAGACTCTGCAACGCAGTGGCTTTCGTCTTTTCTTCAATCTCGACGTAGTGTTTCATCGTCACTTCGGACCCGGAGCCGTGACGGAGAATCTTGGCAACGGTTTCGATTGGCGTCCCGTTGTTGTACAACCGCGTACCGAGACCACGGCGGAATGCGTGGAACCCGTGCCACTCAACACCCGTGCCCTCCAATGCTTCTTTGATGCGCTTCGAGCCGAGCGTCGCCAAATCCAGCGGGAAGACACGCGGACCCTCGAAGACCCAAGACGTGCCCGGATTCGCCTTCCGGTGCTTTTTCAATTCGACGATCACGTTCGGCAAGAGGTGCACAGTGGCGGCGCGGTGCTCCGTTTTCGTATCGATGACTTCCTTGTGCCACACAGTTCGCACGACGTTCAATTGGTTGTTGTCGATGTCTCCCCACTTCAAGCCGCGAAGTTCTGCGAGCGAAAGACCCGTCCACGCTGCAACCACGACCGCGCACCTTGCCACGCCGTCCACCGCTTCCGTGACCTTCTCAACTTCCTCCAACGTGTACTTATGCGTTTTCTCTTTCCGCTTGCCTTCTGGAATCTCCACGCCGTCTGTTGGGTTCGGACCTTGAAGCGTTCCGCTCCTCCGAGCGTGCGTGAAGATTGCCGACAATACCGAGTTGATGTTCAAGAACGACTGGTGAGAGAGTTCCTCCTCTTCATCGATCTTGTACAAGACCCGCTGAATGTCGGAGGTTGCGCACGTCGAAAGGCGGAGTCCACCGATGCGCGACTGAATCTGTTTGGAGTAAAGATTGAAATAGCCCTTGTACGTGGACGGCTTCTTTTTCGTTTTGATGTTCGGGAAATACACCGTCTCTGCGTACTGTTGCAGGGTCATAGGTCCGTTGACTTGCTGCCCCGCATTGACAGATTCGAGAATCTCATCGGCAAGCCCACGGACGCTGCGCTCTGTGCGGTAGCGGTCGTTGAAGTCTGCGAGGCGTGTGCTGACCTGCTTCCCATTCACGCGATAACGAACATGCCAAGCGTTATGCCTCTGGAAGATTTGCCCACGTTGTGCCATGCTTTTGTCTCCGTTCCGTTCCGCAAACGTCGCACGCAAAAGGTCGAATGTGCAACGAAAGTGTGCAACGGAAATGCGAAAAAGGCAATGGAGGAGTGGCAGAGTGGTTAAATGCGGCGGTCTTGAAAACCGTTAGACCCGAAAGGGTCTCGGGGGTTCGAATCCCTCCTCCTCCGCCAGCCAGTCTAGGGTCCAGCCCGGAGACATGGGTTACAGAAGGTACCGGCTATCTCGTAGACCAAAGTCTACTACCGGTGGCAACTATGGTGCACAGATGTCAAAGCGCACCGCCTTGCTGCCCGCAACGGGGTCAGGCCTTACGGGTTCGGCGTGTTACTCGTCACCAATTCAGGTTCCTGTGACGATTTCAGCAAAGGTTCTGAGCCAGGCGCTAGTACACCTGTTGGAAGCCCACGTTGTCGACGTCGCGGAACTTAGGAGTTCCAGGAGGCAACTTAGAGAGATCCAGGAAATCCAGGTCGAACGCATACGCGCGGGTTGGCGGGTTATAGACGGTGCCGCAACATTTGAAAACGCCGGTGGCATATTGAGAATAAAACAAGCTGACCATGGAGCCTCGATAGTTCAGCGTGGCGTTGGTCCAATTTTCCAGATAGCGCAGGAAGTTATGCACCCCGCCGTCAGTGCCGAAGTCCTGAGGAACGCCAGCGAAAGTAGGTTGCGGGAAGTTCATATTCTTGCCGGTGGCGATGGCGACGCGGTAATAGCTCGTAGTTGCGGGCCGGCCATTAGAGTCAGCGGGACTGTTGAAACTGGCTAAATCGGTCCAGCTATTTGAAAGCAACGTCACGGTATCACCCAGAACCGCCGATTCGGAGTGCGGATCGCCAAAGCCCGCGGCGTTAGCGTTGTAATTACCCAAAATATAGAGCGGCTCTTCGGCTGCGGTGGTAAAGCCACCCAAGCCGTTGTCATTGCGAACCGGTACGTTCCCGAGACTGCCGTTCACGAGGCGTACTGCGCGGCGGGGACCGGACACCCAATTCGGACGCGCAATGTTCAAGCAGCTAACGGGAGTATTAGGGGCGCTACCGGGTTGCGGAACGCCGAATCCCAAGCCTAGATAATTCTGGGAATAAGTATCCAGTACACCATTCGCATTTACGTCTTCGCCGGCATTGAGGACGCCGTCCGGTTGGCCGGTCACGCTATTAGGATTGATCACATCTTCATAACCGTATTCGCCATTCTTGGTACCTGCCGTGGGACTGGCAATCATGCCGCGGCGATCGGAGATAAACAAAATATAGCCGTTTTGAGATACGAAATCGGTGCTGCTCCCGGTGGTGCCGATGGTGCCGGCTAGCCATCTCTTGAGGTTATTGACGTCTATGTCCACCAGGTTCATGACTCCGCCGATATTGCAGTTTGTAGTAGTGCGCTGATTCTCGCGAAACTCACCTTCGCGTGCGTCGTACATGTTGATCGGGTACCAGTTGTTGCGGGTGAGTGCGCCGTTAACGTAATTTCCCGTCACGGGGTCTTTGAGTAACTCCGTGCCCGGGGTGGCCACGCCGTCGCCATTGCGATCTGCTTGCTGCTGCAGCAGAAGAATTGCGTTAGGGTGTACGGTATTGGGCGCGCCGGTGGTAGGAGGTTTTACGCCTCGGGCGAAGCCTAACTGCAGCCATTCTTTGGTGACTGGAACGAAAGTACCGGGGGTAGTTGAAATCTCAACGCGCAGATAGCCATCCAGCAGGTTCCACGGCTGTATGGTCGTAGTAGAACCTACGGCCGGGGTGTTCGCTTGGATCGTCGGGGTTAATAAAGGTGCAGTGGCAGGAACCAATGTGGTTTTACCAGCCGGGGGGGTTGTGGGAGTGATCCAATTGGTTTCGCCCCCTGGACCTGTACTGAATGTGGTCTTACCGGCCTTGGTAACGCCGGTTAGAATTCCCTCGGCAAAATATGTATTACCGGTCTGTCCAGTTACCGGAACGCCGAGAGTGTAATCCGGAGAAGCGCCATTGGTTTTTAAATTGGCGAGACGAATATTCTGGCCGTCGGCCGCGCCTCCGGGCAACTCCGCAGGGTCATCGCTGAGGAGCACTCGAATTTGCGCTTGGTTATACAGACGAGATTCGCCTACCAGCGATGTTGGGACTTCCGCTGGAAGAGGACGGCGCACGATTTCAATCGGGCCAACCCCAGGCTGAACGAAAGACAACGTAAGCTGCTTCGCTCCGGTGGTGCCGCTCAGGATCATGCCCGCATAAGTTGAAGTGGAAAGAGAATTCCAGATGGGGTTAACAGAGCCGGTTCCCGTAGGTGAGTACGCCGGTGTGGGCCCGCCGATGGAACTACCTTCATTCGGAGAGACTTGTAGATTTCGGCAGGCCGGCTGTGCCCCGTCGCACCCGTTTGGAGCGGTTGGAATCATGACGTTGCCAGTTCGTCCCTGGGCGGTGGTGCTGGCGCCGTTGGCTAACTGGTCGCGTACGACGTCTCCAGCAGCGCGTATGGGGCTGTGAAAAGTGAGTGTCTGGCCGCCGCCTTCAGCCAAGAAAAGGTTTCCGTTGGTTTGCACGCGCCCAGCGAAATCGAAGGTGGGGCCCGGAAAATAACTCAGATCGCTCGCAGAAAACACTCCAAACTGAAAAACGGGGATTTCCGCTACTTCCACGTTGCGCAGTAAGCGTGTTTCGGTGCCCGCTGCCGCATCAGCGGTGACCTGCAAAGTCAGGCGTACGATATCGGCCTGTAAACCACTATTGGGGCCGCTGCTGATGGTTTGAACGTTGGTCGGAGGCGTCACGCATCCTGCGCCGGCGCCCGGTACCGTGATGATATATTCGGGATAGGTGCTGCCTACTGCGGCTTGGGGGGGCGGTGTGGCCTCTAAGCCGTCAATGTCGCATGTGTTGGGGGCAGCTTTCTGGGTATAGAGCAACGAAAGATCAGACATCATCTTTTCCATTCCAGCTTCTGCACCGTAGTAGGCGCCGGTATTTCCGGAATCCGCTTGTTGCAGGCGCTGTTCATGGTTCACTTTGTAAAAGAGTGCGACCGCGAGCGCGGACATCATCGCCAACAGCAAAAGGACGCTGATCAAAGCAATACCCCGTTGGGCATTGTGCGCGTTACGGTCAATTAGGGTGGTGCTCATAAAATCGCTCCTTCGGAAATAAACGCCCTAGTTATATCTGTCGCGGAAACTTAGATTTCGGGGACCTATCGAAGTCGTCAAATTAATTCGTTGATAATCTCCCTTTGGCTCCTTGCGGAGGGCTTTGGCCGTCACGTTGATGTTAACTTTGCGAATTTGGAGAGGCTGTGAGGTCGCGGGAGTACCGGTTACGGCGTTAGGCGTATAGGCGGTCAGAACGTTGGTGACCGGATCCACCACGTCGTAAGTAAATTTCAAATCTTCGATGTGTTCCGCTATCGGAACCGGCGGATGAGATCCGACCTGGCGATAGACCTTTTCGTCCGGCCCATTTGGCCCGACGAAAGATTGAATGAAGTACGTAACCATAACCAGTCGTGAGACTTGCGTCGCAGGATAGGCCACGGGGCTAGAGGCTGGAATGGCCAGGGCCTTGATATTTCCTGAAGGCGCGCCAGTTTGATTGATATTTAAAGGATCTGCCCCGAAGGTGATGGTTTGTCCGGCAACCGCTGTGGCCACACCAATCGCAGAACCATAGACATTCTGCAACAGGATAATGTCGCCAGGAGTAATGCCAACCGCGGGATCGGTCACCGCTGGAACGATTGCCGCAGGCATCGTCAGACTCGAGCCATTCGCCGCAATGGTGGCCGCCTGAAAACCTGCCCAATTCAAAGTCGGGTCGACATAAACCACTTTGATCGCATCGGTAAGCTCGGCAATATTGGGCCCAATATTATTTCCGGGGGTCACTTTGTAGAGCAATCCTTGACCAAAATCGGGGTTCGCGCCGGTGTAGCACTTGTTGACATCGCACGCAAAATTTGGATTGGCTCCTCCCGTCTTCGTTGACGGGATGGGTATACCGTTCAATGGAACGCCAGTGCCAGCCTGCGAAAGATCGCGGGTGATTTGGCTGATCGCGGCGCGTGCTTCAGTTTGTATTTCCGAATACTTCAATGAGCGTGTGGAAGACTGCACTGAGTTATTGAAAAGTAAAACAGCTCCACCCATGACGACCATGGTGACCGCCAGAGAAATCAAGAGCTCGATCATGGTGAAGCCCTGATCCAGGTGCTTTGAAGAACGCCGCATGGTCATCCTCTATTACTGAAAGCGAGAGATATATCCCGTCACGGTGTAATTATGAATCCCGCGTACCGGGTCCGTAACTTGTACAGTGACCGAAATTTGCCGGATGTCAGGACTGACGTTTCCCGTGGAATCAATCAAAGGCTGTATCAGGATCTGCCGTTGAAAATTGTTCAGCGGGAGAATTATGTCGTCCGCAGTTCCTAGAATCCCGTCTGGCCCAGCCAATACCTGACGGTCCAAAATTGCGGACTGCCCAATTGTTCCGACGACGCCATTGGGGCCCGGGAGGAAAAGTGGTTGAAACCCATTTAAAAAGATTCCGCCATAAGCGATATTTTGAATGCCGGCAAAACCAATCGTGGAGTCGTTGCGAGCGCTATATACGGATTCCAAAGCCTCGCGAGCCTTCTGCTTGGCGATGAGGTCTTCGCGTGTGTATTGCAGAAATTGAATCGCCTGCGCGAACAATGCGGCGACTCCGGCCAAGCCAACAACCAGAATCCCGGCCGCTATCATCGCTTCGATCAGACCGAAACCGCGTTCTCGTGTTTGCGCTCGCTTGCAAGCCAAGTTAGGTAGTGATCTCATTGCACCCATCCAGCAACTCCGGCGACCGTCGAAAGGAACCAACCCTTGGCGCGCCCAGTGGACCCGAATACGGACACAGCCCTGCTCGAATAAAGATTGCCCGGTTCCGCGACGTAAACCACTCCGTCATTCAGCCGATTCAACGCATCCAGAGCTCTGCCATCGGGTTGGAAGTAAATTTGCGTTGCGCCGCCATTGGCGACATCGAGATCGATTGCCTTGGCCCCTGAGCCGAGACCGTCGGGAGTAGTGCCCGCAGCCGTTGGGATTCCAGGAATCACTAAAAATTGAACGGTAGCGGGAAGAAGCAACGCCGGTTGCGCCGCTGCGAATGCTGGAGAACTACCGGTGATCGTGGTACCGATGGCGGCAACCTGCCCGACGTCCACCTGAATGGTTTGTGGCGGCACAAAGGTCACACGATAAATTCGGCGCTCATCGACGGCGCGCTCGTGAGCCCGGCGCAACTCGCCCAGGACTAACTCCATTCCGGCGTTCGACCGTGAAGTGATCATTGCCGGCACGATACCGACCAGAGCCATCGCTAAGGTCACTGAAATGATTCCCACGACCACGACGGCCTCGATCAATGAAAAGCCGCCTTCTTTGCACCCTTCTGAGCTGTTGGACCGACGGTTCATTCTCATGAGAACTTCCTCGCTCTATATAAATACGATGTGGCGGTTATGGTAGCTATAGTACTTCCAGGCTAATTTAATCTCCTGTCGCCTAGCCATCACGATACCAAAGGTTGTCGATGGCTTGTCCTCGACGAACTACGCCCGGTTATGGTGTCCCGATCGAATTTCACATTGCCCGCGGCATCAGGCTGCATGCTGCTAAGTAATTCAGCACAAAGGACGTGTTGCTAGAACTGCGGAAATTGACCCCACGAGCCTAAAACTCTGAAAGCCCTTCCCCGAGAGAGTTGAATCTCCCTCTCACCAAGCTTTTTCCTCACCAATGAGCCTCTTTATCCGTGTCATGAATAACACGACGATTCGCCATTGGTAACTGGGCGGAGGTACAGTTTTCGAGCATTGGGAAAATCCTGTTCGCGGCCAGAACACGGGGCGTTCAACTTCCTGAATATTGGATTAGCAGACCAACATGGGTCTCTCCATGCACATGTTGACCACGCGAAGGCAATAATTCTGTCAACCACCGGGACTTGTACCCGGTCCAGAGAGTGTCAAATCCCTCCTACCACACTGAAAGGCGGCTGGCTACAGCGCTTGCATTTGCATCACAATCCAAAAAGTAATCTGCACGAAGTGGTAATCGTTAATCCTTAGGCCCATACACAAACGAATGGTGTGTCCGGCCACAGCGCGATTCCTTAGACTAGAACTAACCTAGATGCCCTCTTCCAGGAAAATCGTGTGGCTTGTCGCCGGGTGGTTGATGCTGCTAGCGGTATACGCGACTGTTTCCTTCGCGCTTCCGCGCGGAAACCAATCTCTCTCCACCTTTGGAAATTTGGTGCAGTGCCTTGTTCCTCTTGTAGCCAACGCGGGATTACTCGCCAACGCCGGAACTCCGCTGTGGCGGCGCAATGCTTTCTGGATGCTTTTGGCTCTTGGCTGCACTCTATGGATGACCGGCCAGTTCGCCTGGACGTATTACGAAGTCTATCTACACCGCGCGCTGCCCGGCATGTTTTCAGGCGATATTGTTTTTTTTCTGCACGGCATTCCAATGATGGCGGCGCTGGCGCTACGCCCGCATCGCAGACTGGAAGAGCTTCGCTTACGATTCGGCTACCTGGACTTTGTTCTGCTAATTGTGTGGTGGACCTTCTTATACGCCTACATCGTCCTGCCGTGGATGTACGCGGCACCATCACTGGGTCCCTACAATCACACTTACAACGTAGTTACAAATATTCAAAACATGGTTCTGGTGCTTTCTCTGGGCGTCTTGTGGATGCGCACTGCGGGACCCTGGAAAACAATTTACGCCAATCTGTTTGGGGGAGCAGCGTTGTATATGCTGTCTTCGCTGGCGCTCAACGTGGCCAGCGACCGGGGAGAATATTACACCGGCAGTCTCTATGATCTGCCGCTGATTTCATCGTTTCTATGGTTTGCATTGGCAGGTGTAATCGCTTACCAAAACCGCGAAGTGCTCGATGCACCTTTCCAGGGCGTGGATGAATCCAGTGTCGAAACCGCGCGGGGCGAAAGTGTGTGGGCCGCGCGAATGGCCATGGCCGCTGTAATCTCGCTGCCACTATTCGCAATCTACACGGTGAAATATTCCGGTGACGGTCCGGCCGTTAGAGACTTCCGCTTGATGGCCACCTTCATTGCCGCAATTCCTCTAGCGCTTTTGGTGTTTTTGCGCACCCACTTGGCAGATGCCGATCGCGTGCGCTTGCTTGCAGAGGCGGAAATGTCTGTCAATAATTTGCGAAAGCTGCAGACCCAGATCGTGCAATCGGAAAAGCTCGCGTCCTTGGGACAACTGGCTGCCGGGGCCGCCCACGAAATTAACAATCCGCTCACGGCCATTCTCGGTTTCTCGGATTTGCTGGCCGACGATCCCAGCCTTTCCGAAAAAGCCAGAAATACCGCTGCTAAGATTCGCGACCAGGCGCGGCGGACCAAAACATTGGTAGGAAATTTATTGAGCTTCGCACGGCAAGTGCCGGTCGAACGCGCGCTTCTCGACATCAATACGGTGGTCGCCAACGCCGTGCAGCTACGGACCCTCGATTTACACAATCCCAACATCAAAATCGAATTGCAGCTTGAGTCAGTGCTTCCGAGCGTTCGCGGCGATGGAAATCAATTGATACAGGTATTTTTCAACATCATCAGCAACGCAGTCGATGCGATGGAAGCGAATGGCGGCGTGCTGACCATCAAGAGCATGCGAAATCGCGCCAATGTGGTGGTTCTTTTTACCGATTCCGGACCAGGTATTAAGGAACCCGACAGGGTCTTCGATCCTTTTTACACTACCAAGCCCGTTGGAAAAGGTACCGGGCTCGGGCTAAGCATCTGCTTCGGCATCATGCAGGAGCACGGCGGCAAAATTTCTTGCTACAACGGAGAGCGCGGCGGCGCGGTGTTTCGTGTCGAACTTGCGGCCCTGCTACCCGTGCTACCGTCCAGGGAAACCCCACTCCCGAGCCATGCGCCCAAGTCCACCGTAACCGGAAAAGTCTAGTCTCTCTCCTTTTAGATTTTTCGCCGATAGCTCCGAACTGTTCGAAATTCTCCCTGAACGACAATTTACCCCTTCAACGTGTTGGCCCGCAGTCATGCTAGAGTTTTCTGCGCGCGCCAACGGAGAATTCATGACGGATGTTGCAATTCGCACCGAAAAACTCACCAGGCATTTTGGGAATCTTGTGGCTGTCGACGCTATGGATCTGCAAGTAACTGCTGGGCAGTTTTTTGGTTTTTTAGGGCCGAATGGCGCGGGAAAATCGACCACCATCAAAATGCTGACAGGGTTATTGGCGCCCAGCTCGGGACGTGTCGAAGTGCTGGGCCTTGATTTTGCCGCCCATCCCGTGGAAGTAAAACGCCAGATCGGCGTGGTGCCGGAAGGTATGGGATTATTTGACCGCTTGACCGGCTCGGATTACCTGCGATTCGTGGGCCGTATGTATGGTCTCGACAAGCAGACTACCGAACGGCGCGCCGAAGAATTATTGGAGTTTATGCAGCTGGCGGATCGGCCCAAAACCATGATCGTGGACTATTCTCACGGAATGCAAAAAAAACTTGCTCTTGCCGCTGCCGTGATTCACGGGCCGCGCGTTTTGTTTCTGGATGAGCCGTTCGAAGGGGTGGACGCCCTGGCCGCTGGCGCCTTGAAATCGCTCTTGGGAAGAATGACGGAGCGCGGCGTGACGATTTTTCTGACCTCCCACGTTATGGAAATTGTGGAGCGTTTGTGTAGTCACGTGGCCATCATTAACAAGGGCCGCTTGGTGGCGCAGGGATCAATCGAGGAATTACGCGCTGGCGTGCCGGGCGATGCGGGCGGCAAAGTCACATTGGAACAAATTTTTCTGTCCATCGTTGGCCAACATGGCGGACAGCGCGAAGTGGAACCTCAAGTCGATGAGCTTTCATGGCTGACCTAGCCGGCCATATCAGTCTCGCTGATCAAATCCGGCTGGTAGCCGGACTTCGCTGGCGCATGCTGATCAACGGTCTGCACAAAAAAAACAATGTCCTCGATCTAATCGGAATGGCTTTTGTTGCACTTTTCGGTTTGATCCTGGTGATCGGACCATCCGTCGCGTTTTATTTTGCTGGATACTCGTTTGTATCTGAGGGACGGCTGCAATGGCTGGCGGTTCCGTTCTGGGCCATTTTTGTTTTTTGGCAGCTAATCCCTGTTTTCGCCGCAGGTTTCGGCTCGCGCTTCGAGTTTCGAACGCTGCTGCGTTTTCCCTTTAGTCCCAGCGCGTTTTACTTGATTGGGCTCGCCTACGGGCTCGCAGACTTTCCGGCCCTCGCTTCCATTTGTTGGCTTTTGGTTTTGACTGCAGGCGCCACCGCAGCCAACCCGAGCGTTTTGCCGATCATGCTGGTCGTCACTATCTTGATCATTTTATTGAACGTCACGCTGGAACGATTGATTGGCTCGTGGCTCGAAAGACTGCTCGCGAGAAGACGCTCGCGTGAAATATTTTTCGGCATCTTCATCCTGATCATGTTTTCGATTCAATTCATAACGCCGATTCAGCGTCAATTCGTGAAAAAGAATCCGAATCCAACCGCTTTCGCCGGAATGGTCAAATACCTTGCACCATTCCCGCCCTCCTTGTCCGCGCGCGCCGTCGCCGGGGCCGTACGCCATGATTTTGTGGATATCGCGCTCGGGTTGTCTGGATTGGCGGGATTTGTCGTCTTGTTCTCTGCGTTACTGTGGCAAAGGTACGCGGCCCAATATCGTGGCGAAGAATTAAGTGAATCGGCCGCACCCAGTCGCGTCGTGCCGGTGCGCACCGTCGGCAGGCCTTCGACCCCGCAAATCATCAGCAGTGGACGAATCTCTCGCGGCTTCTTGCCACCGATGATTGTTCCCATAGTGCGCAAGGAATTTTCTTACCTGATGCGAAATGGCTTTGCATTTTTTCTACTGGTGCTACCTCCCGCGCAAATGCTTTTGTTCAGCTCGCAGTTTGGCGGTAAGCATCCGCTTATTGCCGGTAGAGCATTGCACGCGGACCTGTTCTTTCCCGGCATGATGGCCTACACCGTCCTGGTCATGATGGGTCCCGCGTACAATGCATTTGCGTACGAGGGCCGAGGGATTCAAACTTACTTCACCGCTCCGTTGAGATTTTCAGATATTTTCGCGGGGAAAAACCTGATATCGGCCGCGGTAATTGGATTCGAAGTTGCGCTTTGCGGCGTGGTCCTGTCCTGGGCGATTGGTGCCCCCTCACTTCCAATTCTGCTTGCTACCACCTTCGCGCTGATTTTTACCGTAAGCGGACAATTGCCCATCGCCAATTGGGCTTCGCTAAGTTTTCCTCGCAAACTGGAATTCGGCTCGATGCGCGGCCAACGAAATTCCGGTGTATCCGTGTGGATCATGTTCGGAGCACAGATAGTCCTTGCCGGAATTTCAGCGCTCGTGTTGTCGACGGCAAGAATGTCCGGCAATCCGTGGCTGCCCGCCGAAGGCTTTGCATTTTTGGCGACGGCGGCGTTAGGCGGATATTTTGCTTCGCTACAGCCGCTGTCGGAGCTTGCGGAGAAGAAGAAAGAAGTCCTGATTGAAGCGCTCTGCCGCTAGGTCGGCGAGGCGTTCGTTTCAGTCGCTTCAGTTTAATTGAAGGAGCATTCATGAAATTGCAATCGCGACTCGGGTTGGTGTTACTTGGGTTTGTGTATGCCGGTGCAGCCGAGCCAGCGAGGGCGCAGTACCAAGGCCCCGAAGACACGCCCGCCGTAAGTGGGTATGAACAGCAGTTGGCTAGCGAAATACGAAGCTCAATCAAAGCCTTTTCACCTCAGACTGACAATCTTGGCAACGTTTACGTCACGCTCGGAACCGGCGCTCCCCATCGTTTGATTGTCGCGCCTATCGATCAACCCGGATACGTAGTCAGTGAAATCACGTCAGACGGCTATCTTCGCGTGCAGCGCCTTCCTCAACGCGCGCCGAATGCAGTTTTTGATTTATTGCATGCCGCCCAACCTGTTTGGGTCATAACACGCGACGCAAAATGGATCGCCGGGGTATTCTCAGGTCTCTCCGTTCATCTACAACCGGGCCGCCAGAACGTGCCGACCATGGCGCACCCTGACGAGATGTATGTCGATATCGGCGCTTCGAGTGCCGAGGAAGTTCGCGCAGCAGGAGTGGATCTACTCGACCCGATTTCACTACCTCAATATCCTCAAATGATCGGTACCCAAGAGATCGGAGGTCCAGCAACCGGTGATCGCTTCGGCCGCTCCGTGTTACTTCAGTTGTTGCGCCTGCTTGCAGCCCACAAAGAAAATATTTCAGGGACGCTAACAATCGCGTTTGCAACGCAACAATGGACTGGGGGACGCGGCCTCGACCGTTTGTTGAATGAATTGCATCCCGACGAGCTGATCTACGTGGGCCGCATAATGCCGCCGCGAATTGACGAGTCAAAGCCCGCGATCGCTGCGACGCGCGAAGCAATGACACCGGGCAGCGGTGTTTGGATCGGAGTTTCCGATGCTTCTGTTGCACTCTCCGGTCTTGCAGCGGAACTAAAAAAAATGGCAGACAGCCATAACCTGAGAATTCAGCCGGTATCGGCTGCGCTTCCGGCGCTGGCAGGCTACGCGAAAGCGACGCCGTTGCCCGCCCGCTTTGCGCATCTCGGCGTGGCCAGTCTTTATCCCGTAACGCCGGCAGAAACCATTAGCACCGCCGATGTTGGCGCGCTTGAATCGCTTCTTTACGGCTATATCGCCGGAAAAGATGTGCCGCATTTTGAAGATGGCGTGGCTGGTTCTCAAGGCAATACCATCAGCGACCTCCGGGAGCTTACTGAGACCTACGGCGCGAGCGGGCACGAAGAGGCCGTTCGCGACGAGGTTAAGAAATTATTGCCGAACTGGGCAAAGCCCGAGACAGACGCGGCTGGCAATTTAGTTTTGAAAATGGGAAGCGCCAAGGCCAATTCGAATGCCCAAAAAATAGTGTTCGTCGCGCATTTGGACGAAATTGGCTACCAGGTGCGTTCTATCGAGCCTGATGGGCGTTTGCTCATGGACGTGCTCGGCGGGGGATACACGGAATATTTTCTTGGCCACGTGATGCTGCTGCACAAAGCCGATGGCAGCACCGTTGGCGGTGTGCTGGAGCTTCCTACCAAATGGGATCAGCCCGGATTCGAATGGCCGCACGGACCGAAAGCAATGGATGAACCCGCGCACATGTACGTCGGCACACATTCCGCGGAAGAAACGCAGAAGCTAGGAATAAAAGTCGGTGATTGGGCCACGGTCCCCAAGAAATACCGTCCGCTCATCGGCACGCGAGCAAATGCACGAAGTTTTGACGATCGCGTAGGTTGCGCGGCATTGATTGAAGCGGTAAAGGCACTGGGCCCGGATTTAGGCGACCGGCAAGTCACGTTCATCTGGTCCACCGAGGAAGAAGTGGGATTGAAGGGCGCAGCAGCCGCGGCGGAGCGTATGGCGAAGGAAGGTAACGCTCCGGATTTTGTCTTCGCCATCGATACTTTCGTAAGCTCCGATTCGCCAATCGAGTCAAAACGTTTTGCGGATGCCGAGATCGGCAAAGGATTTGTTATTCGCGCGGTGGACAATTCCAATATTGCCCCGCGTGAATACGTGGACCGCGTCGTGAAACTGGCCAACGAGGATAAAATACCCGTGCAATACGGCGTGACTGGTGGGGGGAACGATGGCGCTGTTTTTGTGCGTTATGGCGCAGTGGATGTGCCGCTAAGCTGGCCACTGCGCTATTCGCATTCACCCGCGGAAGTGATCGACACTCGCGATTACGACGCGCTGGCAAAAATTGTGGCCGTGCTAGCCAAGCAGTGGTGAATCGGGGCTCGTACGCGAGAAAGAATCTAATTCTTGTGCTGCGCGAGAACATGATTCTCGCCGCACGGTTCACAGCGATAACCAAGATTCTCAAACATCTTCAGCAGCGTTTGCCGGTTTTTGTCGCCGTGCATCTCGCAAAGAATAATTGGTCGTCGTTCGTTTAAGAGTTTTTCCGCGCCACGAAACACTTCTACTTCTGCGCCTTCTACATCACATTTGATGAAATCCGGAGCCCCGGATTTATGCACGCATTCATCTACGGATACAGCTTCGACTCGGATGGTGCCGGGCGCTGATCTTTCCGCGTCATTGTCGATAACGTGTCCCAAACCGCGATCCGGCGACACCGCCGCATCTGCGCGAGCGAAAAACACCGGATTTGAAGAGGACCACACCGCTTTTTCCTCGACGGAAATCGGCGCATCCTTATTCCGTTCGACGTTGTCACGAAGCCGTGCCGCAATTTCTGGGTCGGCTTCGAAAGCTGTAACGCGACCGGTAGCGCCCACCAAACGTGCAGCAAGTAGAGAAAAGAAACCAATGTTCGCGCCGATGTCATACACCGTCATTCCCAGACGCAAATATTTGCCTAATGCCACTTGCACTTCGGGCTCGACATCGCCCTGGAAATAATCGCGGCCCGTGCGGGGATTTAGATGCAGCCAGAGTCCCTGGGCTGACCCGTGTTGCACCTGAACCCACGTCAGGGTGTCGCGCGGGATAAGCTTCGCGCTGGCCCAGCGCAACCCGGGTCCGATCACTGGAACGGCCCGTAACTTTGTGAACGGCGCTGCGAAGCGCAAAAAAGCTTTGGCGAGACCGCCCTCCGAAATGCCCAAGTTACTTCTCCACCAGAAAACTGCCGATACATAGCGCATCCATCCCTGAGCTAAAAAATGTGCGCACAGCATCAGTAGGCGTATGCACGATCGCTTCGCCACGCAGATTGAATGAGGTATTCATAATGACCGGCACACCGGTGCGTTTGCCAAATTCATCGATGAGCCGCCAGTACAGCGGATTGGTTTCCTTCTCGACCGTTTGCGGCCGCGCACTGCCGTCCACATGCGTCACGGCCGGGATAATGGCGCGTTTTTCCGGCCGCACCTGCGCGGTGAGAATCATGAACGGAGAATCGGTGGCGCTTTCGAGATATTCCGAGGCCGCTTCCTTTTTGAACGAGGGAGCAAAGGGGCGCCACCACTCGCGAAACTTGACGGCGTTATTAACTTTCGCGTTCATTTCCGGGTCGCGTGGATCGGCAAGAATGGAGCGGCTGCCGAGCGCACGCGGGCCGAATTCCATGCGCCCTTGAAACCAGCCGATAATTTTGCCCTGTGCCAGAAGTTCGGCCGCCGACTGCGCCACGTCCTCAAGCCTTCTATAACGCAATTTGTATGTCTTCAAAATCGATTCAATGGCGGCATCATCAAAACTCGGGCCCCAATAGCCGTGGCGCATGGCACGGTCAGGAAGCTTTCCGCCGTTATCGAGATAAGGAGCGAGAGCAGCGCCAAGCGCAACTCCATCGTCGGAGGCCGCGGGTTGGACGAAAAGTCTATCGACGAGCCCGGAAGCGGCAATTTTTCCATTGGCCTTGGAATTCAAAGCTACGCCGCCAGCCATGCAGAGATTGCGGCTGCCGGTTTTCTGCACGGCCATTTTCACCACGTTCATCATGGCGATTTCACAAGCTTCCTGCACAGCGTACGCGATATTTTTGTGCTGATCGGTGATTTCGCTTTCTGCGATACGCACAGTACCAAACAACTTGGTCATCTCCGCGAACGGCTCACCCCCGGTCGCAACTAATTTCCTAACGTGCACGTGATATGGATTAGCTTGCAGATTGATAAAACTGCTTAAGTCAATGCCAGGCTGCCCATAAGGAGCCAGGCCCATTACTTTCCATTCGTCACTGTTGCGCTGAAATCCAAGAAATTCGGTGAACTCGCTAAAAAAATATCCAATCGAGTCCGGAAATGGAATGGTGGACACATGCTCGAGCCGTCCATCATGGCCGTGCCAGATCGAAGTAGCTTCCCACGCGCCCCGGCCATCCATGACCACCACGGCGGAATCCTCAAATCCAGAATAACCGAAAGCACTGATGGCATGTGCCAGGTGATGATCGACGTAACGCATTCGCGCTTTTACATTTCCAAATTGACTCGTGAAGCGTTTCGCGCCGCCCTTCTGATGCCACATGCTGATGAAATGCAAGGTGGAATTAAGGACGTTCAGATAATTCACGGGCATCTGTCCGGACGCATAACATTTCAGATCGTGGCGATACGCGGCTCCGGGATGCGGCCAGCCGAAGCACACCTCGTCCAATTGGCCGGCTTGCACGCCCGCAAAATCGAGGCATGCACGAATCGCATGACGCGGGAAGCCTGCGTCGTGTTTGACCCGACTGATGCGTTCTTCCGCGACGGCAAATAGCAATTCACCATCACGCACGACACATGTTGAGGAATCGTGCATCTGAGAATAATTAATGCCCAGGGTCAACAAATGAGGAAAGCCTTAGCCTTTGCGCGCAGGCTCAATTTAAAACGACCTTTCCAGAATAGGACGTGCCGTCGATGTTTGTTTCGTGAGGCTCGGGAACCGTTGGAATCGGTTTAATACCCATAGCCCGGCGAAAAACGGCCTCGTGGCGCAGAGCGCTGAGTTTCCAAGTGAACCGTTTCATTTTTTCCTGTGCCGCGCATCCAAGTGTGCGGCGCAGCTGCGAATTTCCGCACAGCGTGCTGAGCGCCACCGTCAGTGATTCGGCGTCACCTGGGATAGTCAAGAGTCCATCATGACCATCTTCAACCAGGTCGGTCATGCCACTCGATTCCGTGGTGACTACCGCGAGACCGGAAGCCATGGCTTCCAACAAAACTAACGGCATGCCTTCCACCAGTGACGGTAAAACAAAAATATCATGCTGGGCGTAAAGTTCAGGCATTTCCGCCCGCGAGATAAAAGGCCGAACGTTGATTGAGCCTTGAGCCGCAGGCGAAAAATTGTGCCGGACCCGCTCTTCTGCTTCAGCGCAGCCTGCAATGGTTAGTTGCACTCGTGGCGCGAGCGCCACCAATTTTTCGAAAGCCTCAGCCAACGCGTAAATTCCTTTGTGGTCAATCCATGTCCCCACGAACAAAAGTTTGGGCTCACGCGTATCGGACCAGGCGCGCCGGTGAAAAAATTCCTGCCCCACCCCATTCGGAATAAACCACACCCGGTCGGGAGCCAGGCCGTATTGCATCTGTAAAAACAAAAGTGCTTCGCGGTTGGTAACAATGCATTGATCGGCGGTCTCGATAGACCAGCGATAGGTGCGCATGTGATAAAAATGCTGCCAGATTCTGTTTTTCAAACGGAAATAGTGCGCGCGGCCTTTTTTTGCTTCCCGGGTCATCGCGTAGTTTCTACGTTCCTCGAGCCCGTGCATGCTCATTACGTAGGGCGGCCCCGTGACGGAACCTTTCCGGCGCCGGCGGAATCCGTACCAAAATCCATAAGGCGCATAAATATTGACAACATCGTATTCGTTTTTGACTTCGTTTACATAGCTCGCGACTCTGGCCGCGAATTCGAAGGTTCGAAAGCGAGCCGGCCAGCGCTGCTTCGGTATAAGGTCTTCAAAAAACATCGGCTTCACGGTGTGGCCGAGATTGCGTAATTCCTTGGCAACGTTATGCACTACGCCAGCGCCCCCAGCTTCAGCTTTTCCCGCGACACCGGCGATCATCAGCACGCGCATTCAGAAACAATCCCGCTTCTCCGATATCAAAAAATAATGATATGCGAAAGGACTCAGCAGCTTGCGTACCACCCGATTCGATTCAAGCTGCGGCAAAAGTACCGGATTGCGCCCGGGGAAAACAGGAAACTGATGAACCGTGCCATCGCTGTAAATAATTTTCCAGCCCGCGGCGCTTACGAAATTGCGGATTTGTGGAATCCACTGGCGTCGGTCAAAAGGCTGATCATCGCGGCGATTGGGATGTCGCACACGTGAATATAAGTCATAAAGTCCCATCAAATTTGCGTAGTTCGGCGTGGTAAGAAATAGTTTCGCGCCGCGCCGTGCGACGCGCCACATTTCGCGCAACGCGCTACGCACGTTGGGAAGGTGCTCGATGGTCTCACACGAAACAATCAGATCGAAAGATTCGGACCCGAATGGCAGAGACTGAGCGTCACCTTGAATCAGATCGGCTCGCGCGCCACCGTTCAGACCACCAATTTTTGCTTGGGCGACAGCCAGTGCTGACATGGAGAAATCGCAACCGGTGACCTGGGCGCCGGCTCGCGCAAGCTCCCGCACAAAACCACCCCGTCCACAAGCAACTTCGAGCACTCGCAACCCTTGCACCGAGCCGATTTTTTCTCGCACCAACTGATACCACGGGCTGTCCGCGTCTTCGTGTTCAGGCTCGGAATCAAAGATGCGCTGGTGCCAGGTATCGTAATCGGTACGCAAACTCAAATCTTGGACTCCTCGGAACTACTTACGGCTGAGATTCCGGGCACCGGCAAAGCTTCTTGTCGAACATTGCGGTACCAGGTCTGGTCACCCAGCCATCGCCGGCCCGCGTAAAACCAACGTGGCGGCAATACAAACGCCGGGATCATGCTCAGTGCGCGGAAGAACTTCTGCGATTTTGAGGCGTCATCGTGAAGCACTTCGAACAATTTGTTTTCGGCCCGCACTGTTTCCCATGGCGCGCCGCCATCCAGCATCAGCCGAAATTGATCAGCCTCTGCCTGAACGATTTCAACAACGCCATCGACAACATCGGCGGGCAAACCTTGCGCCCGCAACGCTTTTTGCAGAGAAGAAGCGAGCGCGGCCATCACCTGTTGCTTGCGGCGTAACCCGGCTTTTCCGCTGCCGGCAATCACGTAAAGATTGCTTCCGTGGATCACGTAACAGGTGAGTGGTTCCTTAAGAATTACGACTTCGCTCATCACCGCGGCCAACGTGAAAAGATATTCGTCGGCTTCAAAAACCAGCGCTTCTGGAACTGGCAAGATGCGTCGAGCTATTTCCGCGCGCATCGTCATCCGGCTCGTGCCCAGAAAACTTTTTCTCAACCGAAAAAGCTTCGCAGAGTCGAGCGATTGGATGCGAAACTTTTCATCCTTCGCCGGCGCGGAAATGCGTTCCTGTCCGTCCGTCAACGACTCTTTGATGGCGTGACCAACAAACCCGGCGGCTGGATTCGTTGAGAGCACCTCGGTGACCCGTGAAAGTTTTCCGGGCAACCAGTAATCGTCGCCATCCAAGAAGGCAATGATCTGTCCTCGGCATTCGGGAATTCCGGCGTTGAATGCCGACGCCTGGCCGCCATTTTCTTTGCGGATATACCTGAGGTTCGGTTCAAACCGCTGCACGATCTCTGGAGTTCGGTCGGTTGATCCGTCGTCGACGACGATAATTTCTCGCTCCGCGGCAGGAAAATCCTGCTCCAGCACACTGTTAATAGCCTTTTCAATGAAGCGTTCGTGATTATAAGTATCGATCAAAACGCTGACGAACAGAACGTTCGGAGCCTTTTTCGGTAGTGCGCTGATGGGCGGATTCGCCAAGAAATTTGCCTTGCCAGTGTCGATTGCGGCGTAGCCCACGGGCATGCCGGTCGGTTCAATTCAAGTGTACGATACTTCATCTGCGCCACTCCGGAGGGATTGTGTGCCTGAAGGTCTTAATATAATTCCTTCCTGCCCAAGGACTGCGAAGCGTCAGCGCCGATT
>Ga0182024_10007345_pt1 | contig 23778 bp, 21 predicted proteins | sample P32metaG_FD_120480 | JGI IMG/M metagenome (GOLD analysis project Ga0182024, IMG submission 120480) | Permafrost microbial communities from Stordalen Mire, Sweden - P3-2 metaG (Illumina Assembly) | ecosystem: Environmental > Terrestrial > Soil > Wetlands > Permafrost | place: Sweden: Stordalen... | reverse complement strand
GTCTTGTCAGGCCGGCGCCCGGAGACACCATTGCCGGTTTTGCTGGCCCGATAATGCATTCGAGCCGGGTGGTTAGGTGGTTTCCCCTCTGTAGAAGATGGCGGAGAGGGAGGGATTCGAACCCTCGGTAGGCTTGCGCCTACACGTGATTTCCAATCACGCACATTCGACCACTCTGCCACCTCTCCGGGATCGGCGGCCGGGGTAGGGCCCGGCGCGAAGGGTTAAGCACAATTCGAAGGTAACGGCAGGTCAACGGAAAAGGCGATGGGACTAGCCTTTGCAACGGACGAATTTCCGAAAAGCGGCTTGCGCGGAATTTTGCCGGCGGTACGCTTGTACGGTAGCTGCGGAATAATCCATCCTGATCATGGTATCAGCCAATACAGACCTGGTTTATAACAGCAAAATCGAGGGAGATGTCGTCATTTCCCGCGCCGATGCGGTGATCAACTGGATACGGACCAACTCGATGTGGCCCATGCCGATGGGCTTGGCGTGCTGCGCGATTGAATTGATGGCGGTAGCCGCGAGCCGGTTCGACATCGCTCGATTTGGCGCGGAGGTCATGCGCTTTTCGCCGCGGCAGTCCGATGTCATGATCGTTTCCGGCACAGTGACTTACAAAATGGCGGCTGCCGTGCGGCGCATCTACGACCAGATGGCCGCGCCAAAATGGGTCATCGCCATGGGGGCCTGTGCCAGCACCGGGGGCATGTACCGCAGCTACGCGGTGCTCCAGGGAGTGGATCGCATTTTGCCGGTGGACGTTTACGTGAGCGGGTGCCCACCGCGCCCGGAGGCGCTTCTGGACGCCGTCATCAAGCTGCAGGAAAAGGTCAAACGCGAGCCCTCCTCCCGGAGGCTCCTTAGCGCCTGAGGCCTTCTGCATGCCTAGTGCGGATTTTCCCGAGTCCAGATCAGCCGTGGCTGACCTCAAAGCGAGGTTTCCTCGGATAACCGATCGGCCGAGCCTCGATCATCCCGCAGTAAACGTTCCGGCGGCCGAGGCTCCGGCGTTGCTCAAATCTTTGAAGGAAGAGCGGGGATTCGACATGCTCGTCGATCTGACGGCGATCGATTGGGCCGAGGGTGCGTCGCCCCGGTTCACTGTCGTCTATCACCTCTATTCGACGGAGCGGCATGACTATATCCGCGTCGCCGCGGACTGCCCGGACGATTCGGCGCCCGTCGTGCCCTCGGTGACCGCAATTTGGCCGGGCGCCAATTGGCACGAGAGGGAGGCGTACGACATGTTCGGCATTCGATTCGAGGGCCATCCCGATTTGCGCCGCATTATCATGTGGGACAGCTATCCCTACCATCCGCTGCGGAAGGAGTTTCCACTGGCCGGAATCGAAACGGAGCTGCCCGATGCCGAAGTTGCGGGGGAGACGGGCGCAAAATTGATACCGGCCCCGATGATGGGCGGCCCGTTCGTCGCTTCGCCGGGCAAGATCAACATGTCCGAGGCCGAGCCTGGTGCCAAGGACGAGAGCTGGACCGAAAAGGACGAGAAGCCCTAGGCAGCGCATTCGCCGATGGCAGCCGAATTCAAATATCCCGACGCAGCGGCCATGAGCGCCGCCGGCGAGTCCGAGACCGAAAAGATGTCGCTCTCGATGGGGCCTTCGCATCCGTCCACCCACGGCGTGCTTCGCCTGCAGCTGGAGCTCGATGGCGAGATTGTGACAAAGGCGGATCCGGTGGTCGGGTACCTCCACCGGGGAGATGAAAAGATCGCGGAGAACATGACGTACAACCAGTTCGTGCCCTACACGGACCGGTTGGATTACCTGGCGCCGCTGGCCAACAACATGGCCTATGCGATCGCGGTCGAGCGCCTTGCGAAACTGGAGGTGCCGCCGCGCTGCCAGGCGATCCGAGTAATCACCGCCGAGCTCGCCCGGATCTCCTCGCACCTTATGGGTGTCGGCGCCTACGCGATCGATGTGGGAGCGTGGACCGTTTTCCTCTACACTTTCGGGGAACGGGAAAAGCTGTACCGGCTTTTTGAGGAATTGACGGGAGCACGCTTTACGACGAGCTACACGCGGATCGGCGGGCTGGCTCGCGACGTTCCCGACGGGTGGCTCCGGCGCGTCGTGGAATTTTGCGATCAATTCCTTCCCATCGTCGAGGAGAGCATGAGTCTGCTGACGCGAAACAAGATCTTCATGGACCGGACGGTGGGAATCGGCGTCATTTCCAAGTCGGACGCGATTGCGTACGGCCTCACGGGTCCCAACGCGCGCGGGTCCGGCGTCCCCCTCGACCTGCGCAAGGACAGGCCGTACAGCGGCTACGAACAGTATGATTTCGACGTTCCGATCGCCGTCAACGGCGACTGCTACGACCGTTATCTCATTCGGGGCGAGGAGATGCGCCAGGCGGTCCGTATCGTCCGGCAGGCCGTGGAGAAGTTCCCGGACGGGCCGTGGTTCGCCACGGACGCGAGGAAGATCTTCGCGCCGCCGAAGGACAAGATCCTGACCTCGATGGAGGAGTTGATCCAGAATTTCATGCTTGTCACCGAGGGGCCCCAGATGCCGGCCGGCGAAGTCTATTTCGAGGCGGAGAATCCGAAGGGCGCCCTGGGTTTCTATATCGTGAGCAAGGGGGGCGGCGTGCCGTGGCGGCTGAAGATACGCGCCCCTTCGTTTTGCAATCTGTCCATCCTGCCCAAAGTGTGCGTGGGAGCCCTGCTGACGGATATCGTCTCAATCCTCGGTTCGTTCGATTTCGTGATGGGCGAATGCGACCGATGACGTCCGAAAATCCCGTGAAACTGTCCCCGGCGACGCTTCAGAAGATCGATGAGGTGATAACCCATTACCCCGTGAAGCGGAGCTCGGCGATGCCGCTTCTTCACCTGGTGCAGGAGGAGCAGGGCTTCATTTCCCCGGAGGCGATCGAGTGGATAGCCGCCAAGCTCGAACTGGAGCCCGTCCATATTTATGAGCTGGTCACTTTTTACCCGATGTTCCGCCAGAAGCCGATCGGCCGGCGGCACATCAAGGTATGCCGCACGCTTTCGTGCGCCCTGCTCGGGGCGTACCGGACGTGCGCGGAGTTCGAGAAGCATTTTAACACCTATTGCGGCGATGTGTCGCCCGGAGGAGAGGTGACAGTCGATTTTGTCGAGTGCCTCGCAAGCTGTGCCACCGGACCGGTCGTAATGGTGGACGACGAGCTTTACGAAAAAGTCGACGAAGCCCGCGCCTGCGAACTGGCAGTCAAGATCAAGGCCGAGTCCGAACGGTCCGCCGGGAAAAGCGACGGACAGCGAATTTAAACCGCCATGCCCGAACAACGTCGCATCATTTTTCAGCATATCGGCGAGCCCGGCTACTCGAACGATCTCGCCTGCTATCTTCGAAACGGCGGGTACGAAACGCTGCGCCAGGCCGTAAAACGGAAACCCGGCGAATTGGTCGAGGAGGTCAAGCTGTCGGGCCTGCGCGGCCGCGGCGGCGCGGGGTTTTCCTGCGGACTCAAGTGGTCGCTCGTCGATCGAAAGAGCGGCAAACCGATCTATCTCATCGCAAACGCCGACGAATCCGAGCCCGGCACGTTCAAGGACCGTTGCATCATCCATCAGGATCCCCACCAGATCCTAGAGGGAATGATGATCACGTGTTTCGCGAACAACGTGAAACAGGCCTACATCTACATACGGGGCGAATTTCCGGATGGAGCGCGAATACTCGAAAAAGCAATCGCCGAGGCGCGGGCGGCGAACTTCATCGGTCCCGATATAGCCGGGTCGGGCTATGGCTGCGAAGTGTACGTGCATCGCGGGGCAGGGGCCTACATTTGCGGCGAGGAAACGGGAATGATCGAATCGCTCGAGGGAAAGCGGCCGTATCCGCGCATCAAGCCCCCGTACTACCCCGCCGTCCTCGGCCTCTACCAGTGCCCGACCATTGTCAACAACGTGGAGACCCTTTGCCACGTTAAGCACATCGCGGCCATGGGGGGCGGCGCGTATTCGAGAATAGGCACGCCCGGCAACACCGGCACGCGCGTCTACTGCGTGTCCGGCCATGTGCAAAGGCCGGGCTGCTACGAGTTCGAGGTGGGAAAGATCACGGTGGGCCAGCTCCTTAGCGATGTCTGCGGTGGGCCGCCCCCGGGGAGAAAATTCAAGGCGGTGATTCCCGGCGGCTCGTCAGCCAAAATTCTCAAGTTTGGCGAACGCTTCAAGGGCAAGCGCAAGGTCGGGGTGGCGCTGGAGGAGTATGACTGGGCCCTGGAGGATGTTCCGCTGGATTTCGATTCGCTGGCCCTCGTTGGCTCCATGGGCGGCTCCGGCGGAGTCATCGTGATGGATGACTCGGTGGACATGGTTGAGGCGCTCGGCAACATCAACGCCTTCTACGCGCACGAGAGCTGCGGCCAGTGCACGCCCTGCCGGGAGGGGTCGATCTGGATGAAGCGGATCACCGAACGCATGGTGCGAGGCGGGGCCAGACCCGAGGACGGCGCCCTATTGAAGAATATCGCTGACCAGATCGCGGGCCGCACGATCTGCGCTTTTGGCGAGGCATGCGCGTGGCCCACCCAGAGCTTCGTGCAGAAGTTCGGCGACGAGTTTGGGGCCGGAGCCTCGGCAAAAGCGGGTGTTCTCCCGGCCGGCAAAATCAGGCTGATATGATCCAAACGCCCAAAGCCGAGCTTATCACCGTCACTATCGACGGCCGGGAAGTCGCCGTGCCGAAGGGGACCAATATGATCGAGACGGCTCTGAAGGTCGGAGTCGACGTGCCGCACTATTGCTATCACCCGAAGCTATCGGTGGTCGGGAATTGCCGGATGTGCCTTGTTGAAATGGGGCAGGGTGCCGTCGATCCCGCGACCAAGGCGCCGATCATGGACCCGGCGACGGGCAAGCAGCGGGTCAACTGGTCTCCGCGGCCGGCGATTGCGTGCGCGACCAGCGCTTCCCCAGGGCTGTACATCCGCACAACGTCTGCCCTCGTGAAGGACTGCCGCGAAGGCGTGATGGAATTCCTTCTGATCAACCACCCGCTCGACTGCCCGATTTGCGACCAGGCGGGCGAGTGCAAGCTCCAGGAACAGGCGACCGACTACGGGCGCGGGTATTCGCGTTACATTGAGCCGAAAAACGTAAAGCCGAAGCACACGTCGCTCGGGTCGCGGGTGATGCTCGACGACGAGCGATGCATCCTTTGCTCGCGTTGCATTCGGTTCTGCAAGGAAGTTGCCCGGGACGACGTCCTCGGATTCATCGACCGGGGCAGCCACTCGACACTGACCTGCTACCCCGGGAAGAAACTCGAAAATAATTACTCGCTGAACACGGTCGACATCTGCCCGGTGGGCGCGCTGACGAGCACGGATTTTCGGTTCAAGATGCGCGTCTGGTTTCTGAAGCAGACGGACAGCATAGACGCGGAAAGCAGCGCCGGCGCGAACACCATCGTGTGGTCGCGCGAAGGGGTCATTTACCGGATAACGCCGCGCCAAAACGATGCTGTGAATGACACGTGGATGGCGGATAGCGGAAGGGTACTATACAAGGCCGTCCGAGCCGAGAACCGCCTGACCGAAATCCGCATCGGTCGCGCCGGAGGAAAGGCCGGCGGTTCCGGCGTCGACGCGGCGATTCACGCGGCGGCGGAGGTTTTTAAGAGGAACCCCGGAGCCGTCGCAATTGTCGGATCCGGCCGCAGCTCGGTCGAAGAGCAGTTTCTGGCGCGGAAGCTGGGCGAGGCTTTGAACGCGCCGGCCTGGCTTGTGAGCCGGCTGGGCAAGGGCGATGGGATTCTCGTTTCCGCCGATAGGAATCCAAATGTCCGCGGCGCGATTGTCACCGGCCTTGTCTCATCGCTTCCCGGTCAGAACCTGGCGGAACTCGCTGCGGCGATTGACGCCGGTCGTGTCAAGGCCGTCGTCTGCCTCGGCGAGGATTTGACCGAGGCCGGTCTCACGGACGCGCAGCTTGCAAAGATTTCGATTGTCTACCTGGGTACCCACCGCAACGCGACCAGCGACGCCGCGGATGTCCTCTTGCCGACGCTCAGCGTATTTGAAAAGGGCGGCACCTTCGTAAACCAGCAGTTCCGGATCCAGAAGTTCTCGCCCGCGGTGCCGGGCCCGGCGGGGGCGACAAATGACTTGGCCGTAATGAACCGGCTGATCGAGGCCGTGGGAATCCGGCGCAGCCAGACCGGCGACCTGGCCGGGGTTTGGTCCGAAATCTCGGCCGCCGTTCGCGCTTTGGCCGGAGTGTCGTACGCCAATATCCCGGATATGGGACTTTCCCTGGACGCCGCGCTTTGGGCGGCCCTTCCGTTCGTCGAGGGCGAGTCGCTACATCACAAGCCGGTGAAATGAACTATTTTTTTCAGCTTCACAGGATGCCCCAGGACGTGTTGAAGGGCGTTGCCGTCATCTGCGTCATGTTCCCGCTCGCCGGGGCGTGCTCGATGGCGGAACGCAAAGTCTGCGCCTGGATTCAGGGGCGGCCCGGCCCCAACCGCGCAATACCGAGCTGGTTTGTCTGGGTGCCGGTGCTCGGGCCTTTCCTGCGGAAGTTGGGCGTATTCCACCTGATGGCGGACGGGTTGAAATTTTTGTTCAAGGAGGACCTGGTCCCCGGCCAGGTAAACAAGCTCTATTTTGTCCTGGCGCCGATCCTTGCGATGATACCGGCGCTTACCACGGTGACGGTGGTCCCGTTCGGCGCCACCCTGGGTTCGGGCGGGCGTGTTGTCCCGCTAATGTTAGCCAACGTCGACATCGGGATTCTGGCGGTATTTGCGATCGGTTCGCTCGGAGTCTATTCGGTGATCCTCGCCGGCTGGGCGTCGAATTCGAAGTACTCTTTTCTCGGCGGCGTGCGGGCCTCGGCGCAGTTGATCTCCTATGAGCTGTCCCTGACGCTCGCAGTGCTGCCCGTGTTGCTTTGGATCAACGCTCCGGGGACCAGGGGGACGATGAGCCTGGCGAGCGTCGTCGAATTCCAGAGCCGGCCGGGATTCTGGGGCGGAACCTGGTTTTTGTTTCTCATGCCGCTTTCAGCGCTCATTTTCCTCGTCGCCCTTTTTGCCGAGACCAACCGGCAGCCGTTCGACATGGCCGAGTCCGAAGCGGACCTGGTGGGCGGCTATCACACGGAGTACGGCGCATTCAAGTGGTCGCTCTTCTTTGTCGCCGAGTATTGCCACATGATCGTCGGCTCCGGAGTGTTCGTCCTTCTTTTCCTGGGCGGATGGAATCCGCTGCCCTGGGTGCCCCTCGCGCGGCTGGCGGAGTGGCTGGGGATCGCGGGCCTGCCGTTTCTTGTGGGCCTTGTTTCCGTCGTCATCTTCCTCGGGAAGATTCTTCTCATGATCTTCTTTTTCATGTGGGTGCGCTGGACGGTTCCCCGGTTCCGCTACGACCAGGTGATGAAGATCGGCTGGCAAAAGCTGTTGCCTCTGGCCATCGCGAATCTACTTTTCTATGTCATTGGGATCGCCCTACTGCAGCCGTAATCCGACTCCGCTTCCATGGCTGTCATAACCCTCCAACGAAAGCCGCTGAATTTCGCGGAGCGCTGCTATCTGCCGGAGGTGGCGGCCGGCTTGAAGATCACGTTCAAGCACTTGGTGAGCCCGAATCAGACCCTCCAGTATCCGGAGGAGCGGCCCGCCATTCCGACGGGTTACCGGGGCGCCCCAACCCTGGTAAAGGATCCGAACGGGCGAGAAAAGTGCGTGTCGTGCCAGCTCTGCGAATTTGTCTGCCCGCCCAAGGCGATCCGCATCGTCCCGGGCGAGCTCCCCGAATCGGCGGACAACGCCCACGTGGAAAAGGGCCCGCAGACCTTCGATATCGACATGCTCCGCTGCATCTACTGCGGGCTTTGCGAGGAGGTTTGCCCGGAGGAGGCGATCTTTCTCCAGGGGCAATATTCGGTTTCCGGATATAGCCGGGCCGAGATGGTCAACCACAAGGAGCGGCTCTACGAGATGGGTGGAACGCTGCCGGACACGCATTTCAAGTGGGACAAGAAGAAGAAGGCCGCGGAGGAGTCGGCCCGCGGCCATGCATGAGTTCATTTTTATCTTCCTTGCGGTTTTCACGGTCGTTTGCGCGCTCGCGGCGGTTCTGAATCGAAACACGATCGACGCGGCGATGTGCCTGCTTCTCTGCCTTGCGGGGGTCGCGGGCCTCTTCCTGCTATTGGATGCCTTCCTCCTGGCCTTTCTTCTTCTGCTGGTCTACGCGGGCGCGGTTGTCACCCTGTTCCTTTTCATCATCATGCTGATCGACGTTCGCGGCGCGACAGGCGCGCCCCGGCGGCGCATGGTGACGGTGAGCGGCGTTGCCGCGCTTGCTGTGGTCGCCGCCGGTCTGGTGAGTTTCCTCACTCGCGGCCGCCTCGCCCCGCTGCGGCTGCCGGCCGGCCCGGCGATCGGCGCCTCGCTCAAAGCCTACGCCGAGCTTCTTTTCACGACCTACCTGCTTCCGGTCCAGCTGGTCGGATTTCTGCTTTTGATCGCGATTTTGGGAGTGATCGCGCTGTCGCGCAAAACGCAATGATATCCGCCGGCCTCAACGCGTACATCGGCTTGAGCGCCGTGCTGTTTGCCATCGGTTTTTTGGGCGTCCTACTGCGGCGAAATGCGCTCGTGATCTTCATGGGGCTTGAGCTCATGCTCGTGGCCGCGACTCTGGCCCTGGCCGCATTTTCCCGCTTCAACGGAACGATGGACGGCCATGTCTTCGTTTTCTTCATCCTTACCGTGGCAGCGGCTGAGGTGGCCGTGGGGCTCGCAATCGTCGTCGCGGTGTTTCGCCGCCGCGGGACGATCCAGGTGGATCAACTCGATTCGCTGAAGAATTGACCGCAATGACACCCGCGCACCTGGCATTCCTCCTCCTGGCGGTTCCCCTCGCATCGGCGGGCTTTACAGCCTGCTTCTTACGGCGGCACGGAGGGGCAGCCGCGGCCTGTTCGGTCGGGGTCGCGAACCTGATCCTCATCGGGGCCCTGTGGCTGGGGCTGTCGGGGGTGCGTTTCGAAATCGCCAAGGAATGGCTGAATCTCGGCGGGCTGGTCGTTTCATTCGGATTCAAATTCGACGATTTGGCGGCGCTCATGCTCGTCATCGTCGCCGTGGTCGGACTCTGCGTGCACGTCTTCTCGCTTGGCTACATGGCCGAGGACGCCGCAAAAGCCCGCTATTTTGCCGGGCTGTCGTTATTTATGTTTTCGATGATCGGCATCGTGCTCGCCGACAATCTTTTCATGATGTTTATCTTCTGGGAGCTCGTTGGATTCTGCTCCTGGCTTTTGATCAACCACTGGTACGAGCGGCCCGCGGCGAGCGCGGCGGCAAAGAAAGCGTTCATCACCAACCGCGTCGGCGACTTCGGATTTCTTCTCGGCATTCTTATGTGCTATCGGACGCGCGGCACGGTGAACCTGACCGATCTCGCCGTGCAGACATCGTCCGGGTTCGCAATCTACAGCCGGGCGCTTCCGCTTCTTCTATTCTGCGGCGCGATAGGGAAATCGGCGCAATTGCCGCTGCAGGTATGGCTTCCCGATGCGATGGAGGGTCCCACGCCGGTTTCGGCTCTCATCCATGCGGCGACCATGGTGGCGGCCGGCATCTATATGCTCTGCCGCATCCAGATGCTGATGGTGCCGCAGGTGCTCGAAGTCATCGCCTGGGTCGGCACTGCGACGGCCCTTTATTCGGCACTGTGCGCGATCACGCAGCGAGACATCAAGAAGGTCCTCGCGTACTCCACTCTTTCCCAACTCGGATACATGGTCGCCGCGTTCGGGCTCGGTTCGGTCGAGCATCGAACGGAAAGCGGCGAGGTTGTGCTCGTCGCCGCCGGAGTCGGCGCGGCCATGTTCCACCTGACGACGCATGCCTTCTTCAAGGCGCTCCTCTTTCTCGGCTCCGGCTCCGTGATTCACGCGTGCCATGACGAACAGGATATCTTCAGGATGGGCGGGCTCGGCCGCCGGATGAAGCTCACATTTGCGACGTTCACGATCGCGGTCGCCGCGATCATCGGATTGCCCTTTTTCGCCGGATTCTTCTCGAAGGAGGCGATTCTAGCACTGGCCTTTACCCAGAATCGCTCGATCTTTGCCGTGCTGGCTTTTACGGCGGCCTTGACGGCCTTCTACATGCTGCGGCTCTGGAAGCTGACATTCCTCGGGGTGGCGCGGAGCCCGCAGGCGGAGCACGCACATGAGGGCGGCTTTGCGATCGAGGCTCCGCTCGCCGTGCTCGCGGTGCTGGCCGTGTTCGGCGGAATGACGAGTCTGTATCCTCGCGCAATCGCGGGGGTTTTGGGATGGGTGGTTGAGCCGGAGGGCGCCGCTCGCGCAGCCGTCCTTGTGACAAGCCTCGCCGTTCTGGTTGTCGGCGCAGCGCTCGCCTTGATCGTTTACCGTTCGCCCGCGATCCGGCAGGCGGCGGCGGGCCCCCTTTGCGATCCGCTTCAATCGCGCTTTCCAACGCTTTTCGGAACACTCGTCGCGCTGCGCGATTCATTCGACACTGTGTACGGTTATTACATCGAAAAGATCCAGCAGCGTTTTGCGATGCTCCTGAACTTTTTCGACCTCCTCGGGATCGGAGGTCTGGCGCGCGCCTTGGCGGGCGTGGTCGGCTTGGCCGGAATCGAGGCGAGAGCCGTGCAGGTCGGCCGACTCAATGTGTATATCTACTGGTTTTTGGCCGGCGTGGCCGTTCTCTGGGCATTTGCCGCCGGCGTCTTCTGAGTCGAGCCAATGAGCTTTTCCTTCGATCCCCTCCTTATATCGATCGCGGCACCCCTGGCGCTTGCGCTCGCGATCGGACTCGGTCTGCCCAAGCGATGGTCCGTGCGCCTGGCCTATGCGGGATTCGGCATCCCCTTTCTATGCGCCCTCCACGTATGGTGGCATTTCAGGGAGGCTCCGAAGGTATCCGGTTATGCCTTTCTCCACGGTTACTCCACCGGACTGGATAATCTTGGGATCGGGCTCAAGCTGGGGGTTAACGGGATCGCGATGCCGCTTTTTGTGCTCGCGGGCGTGGTCGGATTCGCAGCGGGCATTTTTGCAATCCGTTCGGGCGCTGAGCGCCTCAAGATCTACCTCATGCTACTGCTCGCAATGCAGGCGGGCCTGATGGGCATATTCGCGAGCGTCGACGTTTTCTTTCTGTATTTTTTCCATGAACTCGCGCTGATTCCGACCTTCATCATGGTGGGGATCTGGGGCGGGCGCGACAGAACGTACGCGGCAATGACGATGGCCATCTATCTCACGCTGGGAGCCATGCTATCGCTGATCGGCCTGATCGCGATCTATGTGAAGAGCGGTGCGCACACTTTCGACCTGATCACCCTGCGCGCCGCGCTCGGCGCCGAGCCGCTCAGCGTCCTGACCCAACGGCATCTGTTCGGCCTCCTCCTCTTCGGATTCGGGATACTCGTATCGCTTTGGCCGTTCCATACGTGGGCGCCCCTGGGCTACGGCGCCGCGCCCAGTTCGGTGGCGATGCTTCACGCCGGGGTCCTAAAGAAGTTCGGGCTGTACGGCCTGATCCAGGTGGCCCTGCCGTTGCTTCCCGCGGGGGCACCCGCCTGGAGTCATTCCCTGGCTATCCTGGCCGTATTCGGCAACGTCGTCGTAATCGGGCTCGTGACGATGGCCCAGCGGGATTTGAAGCAGATGATCGGATTCAGTTCCGTCATGCACATGGGATATGGATTCCTGGGGCTGGCCGCCGGCTCGGCATTCGGGATCGGGGGTGTCGTTCTTTTTATGGTCGCTCACGGCCTGTCCGTGGCCCTGCTGTTCTTGCTGGCCACGTGCGTCCATCATCGCACGCAGACTTTCGCGATGGACGAGATGGGAGGGCTCGCGCGCCGGGCGCCCGTCCTCGCGGCCTTCTTTACCGCGGCCATATTCGCCGCGATCGGTCTTCCCGGATTTGCCAATTTCTGGGGCGAACTGGCGATTTTCGTGGCTCTTTGGCACTACTCCGCGGCCCTGGCGGCGGTTGCGGTGACTGGGGTCGTAATTTCCGCTGTCTACGGACTCCGAGCGGCGGCGCGCGTGCTCTTCGGCGAACCGACCGAGGCCTACGACCGGGTCGCGGCAAAGTTTCCGGTCGAGGATCTGAGGTTAGGGGAGCGGATTCCCGCGCTCATTCTGCTCGCCGCGCTTCTTTTCATCGGCTGCTGGCCCCGGTCCATGGCCAGGTCGATCGACACGGCGGTGAACGACCCTTCGGCGGGGGCCGCGTACGCCGCGCGGTAGATTCCCATGGACGTTTCGAATCTCCAAGCCCTCGCCGCCGGCAATACCTGGGGGGTTGTCTGGCCTGAATTGACGCTCGGCTGCCTGGCGCTCGCATTGCTTGTTCTCGAGATGGTGCTTCCCCGAGGGGCGCGCAGTCATATTCCCTCCGTCGCAATTTTTGGCCAGATCGCGGTTCTGATCGCCCTCTTGCTTGGCTTCCACAGCCACATTACGGCACGGGAGAGTTTCAACGGCCTATTGCTGCACTCGGCCTCCGGCCAGGGGATGCGCATCTTCTTCGTAGTCTCGTCAATCTTCGTGTCCCTCCTTGCGCGCGTAAGCCTCGCAAAGCAGGCGGTGCCGAAGGTGGAGTTCTACGCCATCGTCCTCGTGGTGACCGCGGCGATGATGCTTTTGGCGCAAAGCAATCATTTCGTGATGCTTTTCGTCGCTCTCGAGACCGTGACTGTTGGATTTTACATTCTCGTCAGTTATACGAGGTTAAGCGTTCAAACCCTGGAGGCAGGGATCAAATATCTGGTCATGGGTGCGCTCAGTTCCGCGCTCTTGCTTTTCGGGATAGTCCTTCTTTACGGAGTTGCCGGCAATCCGGCGCTGCCGGGTCATTCCGCTTCCGCATTCAGTTACGGCGGGGTCGCGGATTTTCTGGCGGCCAATCCGCATAATTTCCTGGCGAGCGTGGGGATCGTCCTCGTCCTCTCCGGGGTCGCATTCAAGATCGGCGCATTTCCGTTTCAAATCTGGATTCCGGACGTTTATGAGGGGGCGCCGACGCCGGTCACGGCCTTCCTCGCGGTCGCGTCGAAAGCGGCGGGCTTTGCCGTTTTACTCGGTCTCGTTCACAGGGTGTTCTATCCCTATGCGTGGCTCGTCATCCCGGTTCTCTCGCTCATGGCGGCGGCGACGATCATATTTGGAAACCTCGCGGCGCTGGGCCAGCGCAACGTCAAGCGCCTGATCGGCCTGTCCGGAGTCTCGCATGCGGGATTCCTGCTCCTGGGCGTCGTCGCTTCCGCCTCGTCGCCGCTCGGCGTCGGCGCGGTCTATTTTTACCTATTTGCGTATCTGCTCGCCTCGTTTGCCGTATTCGGAGTGATGACCCATCTGGCCGGACCGGACGACGCCGACCAGGAGCTTGAATACTACGCCGGGCTTGCGAAGGACGACCCATTTCTCGGCGCCGTGCTAGCGGTCGGCTTGGGCTCGCTCGCCGGAATCCCGCCGCTGGCGGGCTTCATGGGCAAGTTCTTCGTTTTTATCGCGGCATTCCAGGCCCATCTCTACGGGCTGCTCGCGATCGCAATTGGGGGCGTCGTCGTTTCGATCTACTACTATTTCGGCTGGATCCGAGCGGCGTATTTTGATGCGCCCAGACCGGCCGGCGAACCTGCGATTCGGCCCGAGCGGACACCCGTAGGGTCGGCGGCTGCCCTTGCCCTGGGCGCGATCGCGCTCGGTTCGGTCGTGCTCGGATTTTACCAGGGTCCGCTCGGTCGCTGGTTATCCTGGTAGATCATTGAGGACCAAAAGTTGATCCGCAGGTTGTGCCTGCGGACCATGGAGAACGATCGGACTTTCTTGAAAAGGGGGCCTTTTGGCTCAGCGCCAGTGGCCTTCCATCCAGACGTTGCCTCCGTTGCGCGCTTCCCAACGCCCGGCGACCCATCCGCCGCCCTCATGCCAGTGCGGGTGGTGGCGCCATTCTCCGCGCATCCAGACCCAGCGTCCGTTCCATGACCAGTGGCCCGCGATCCAGGAGAACTGGGGTCCAGGGGCGGGGCCCTGCTGCTCTACAATTAGAGCAGGAGGGGTGGAGTAAACGACCACCGCGGGGCCGGGCTCGGGTGAACCTACAACGACGGGCGCCGGCGGCGGAGCAGGAGGGCCTTCGACGACGGCTGCGGGAACGGCCCATCGGCCCTCCACCCAGGCCCAGCCATTTGGCCGTTGGTCCCAGCGTCCGGCGACCCACATATAACCCGGATGGATGTCCCAATGGCCTCTGATCCAGACATATTGGCCGCGGCGCGCTTCCCAACGCCAATGGCCTTCAATCCAGGCATAGCCTGGACCGGGCGCAGGCGGCATTCGCTCGACTACCGGTGCCGGAGGGGCCTGGACAACCACCTCTTCGGGAACCGCGACGCCCACATTGATTCCTATGCCGACATCGGCGGCGGCGGCGATCGCCGGAGCGCCTGCCACAATTCCTGCAAGGAGAAGTTTGTTTAGTTTCATGGTAGTAGGGATGTAATTTGGCGGGTTTGGAAATTCGTTATCAAAAATGACGTGCAAAGCTGCATTGAGTTACATCCTTTGACCCCTAAGGGGCGGCTTTGTTGCGGCGCGCGGCAGGATTTGCCGGCCTACCCATGCGGGAAATTTCGCAATTGTTTTTGATTGCGCGCGCCGCCGGGTGCGTTGAGGTGGGCGCGGACTGCCTATGAAAGTGACCGGACTTGCCCTGGTTCCGCCCCCCACCGCCGCCGACCTTCCCAAGGTCACGCCCGAGCTGCTGGCTTCGGTCCTCGCGCGCTATTCGCGAAGCAACGAGGGGCTGTCCGCGATTCTGGCGAAGGTCGATGTCGCCAATCCCGACGCATCGATCGACCGCATCCTGAAATTCGTCGATTACGGCCACGCCTCGATAGGAGGGCTGACGGGCGGGCTCGCGGTCGCGCTGGACGGGGTATCGATGTGGCTTGCGTATAAGATATTCGAATACGCACAGATGGCCGATGGGCAGGAATCGAGCACGCGGTACATCGCGATGGAGGCCTCCAACGTGTCGTCCGCCGAGGAGCTGGGCGTCCCCGCCGACCTTGCGCTTCGCTGGCGCGCCCTGGTGGCCGCGGCATTCGCGGCCTACCATGCTGAATATGCGCGGCTCGACGCGCTGGCGGGCTCCGACCCGCGCCGTGTCCGCCTTCCGGAGGGGGCGAAGCCCGCGGTCGCGGCGAGGCTTCGCAAAAACTATGCCCTTGACCGCGCGCGTTACCTGATTCCGTTCGCCACCCGGACGAACCTCGGCCTCGTGCAAAGCTCGCGGATGTGGGCTCAGATGTTGAAACAGCTCGATTCGCTCGCGCAACCGGAGGCCGTGCAGGCCGCGGGGCTCATACGAAACGAGCTATTGAAGCAGTCGCCGCGCCTTCTTCGGCACAGTTTCGCGGAGGAGTCCTATCGGGAGCAGTCGCGGCAGGAGCTGGCCGCGAGTGTCGCGCTCGGCCGTTCCCTCCTGTCCTGCGAATTCATTCCCGACAAGGCCTGGGTTTGCGTCGACCGATCGACCCCGCCCTGGCTTCCGCAGGAGCAGTCCGTGGCCGAGGCTTTGCGCCACCGGGCCAACCGCTATGGACAGCAGGGCAGCGCGACCCGGCGGATGCGGGTTACATTCGCCTGGAATAACATGGCGCTCGCCGAACTTCGCGACTTGAACCGCCATCGCACGGGCAACCGGCACACCCCGCTCATCCAGGCGGGATTTTACCTGCCGCCGGAGATCGACCGCGAGGCGCACAGGACGCTATTGTCGGAGCAGATGGCCCTCACCCGGGAGCTGCTGGACCGCGGTTCGCCCGCCTACGTCTATTCTCTGCTATTGGGCGCGCAGACGCCGTTCGAGCACAGCACGCATGCGGACAAATTCATCTACGAGGCCGAGCTGCGCACGGGCATGGGGGCCCATTTCCGCTATGCCGAGCACCTGAGCGCCGCCCTGCGGGCATTCTTTGAGCAGGTGCCGGAGGCGCGAGAATGGGTCGCCGAGGGCACGGCCGAACCCGAATAACCCCGGGGTCACCCCCCCTGCGCCCGAACCTTGTCCTTCTCGGCCTCGCGCTCTTCCTCGAGGCGGGACCGTTCGCCCGAAATCTGCTTTTTTATTTTTTCGAATTCGTCCGCATTTTGCGAGGCGAGGACTTTTTCGAGCTGCTCCTTTAGGAAAATCTCCCTCTCGGCGATCTTGCCCTTGTAGATCCTGTCGATTTCGGCCAGCCGGGCCTTCTGGGCGGGCGTCAGTGCGCGGCCTGCCTGGGGGTCGGATTTGGCGAGGCGCTCCATCGCAAGCTCGTAGGCGCTTTTCATGGGGATGAATTAACGCCGAATCGCGCGCCGATAACAAGCGCAAGGATAAGTACGACGAAAGGAGGCCACCACCGCCCGACTTCGCGGCGCCAGCGGCCCGCATATCCTGCCATGCAGGCAGCGATCAATGCGGCCAGGGCCGCCGGGCCGATCCAAGCGGCCCGAAAATGGGCCGTAAAATTTCCTCCGGGGATCCACAGGCCGGCCGAAACCGCCCCGGCAACGAGCCTCAGAAGGACCGACGCCGCGCCGTTCATAAATCGGGACGCAACCGGAAGCGCAGCCAGGACAAATCGCGCGGCCGGCGCCGCAATGAAATTTCCCACCGGGATTGCGCCGAAAAGGCCCGTGAAGACCGAGAGAAAGCCGGCGACGATCACGAGCATCGCCAGGGGCGCCAGCATCATCCCAACAGGCAGGCCGGCAGGCGCCAGCACCCCAAAAAACTGCACGTTGCTTATCGCCCCGACAAGCGCTGCAGCGATGCCGATTCCGAGAGCGCCGAGAAGGTGCCGTTGCGCGACGGCCCGCCACCGTTGGATCCGATTGCGAAGCGGCGCGGGCACATTTCGGCCGGCGGGGAAGCGCGCCTGAAGCCATCCGGCGAGCGGCATGCCGAGCATCACCAAAGCGGCCATCACTCCGTACGACATTTGGAAACTCGCGCCAAAAAGGTCCATCGGATTGCAGAGCAGAAAAGGCAGCGCCGCGGCCGCCAGCGCGGCAATGAGGTTCGCCGGGCGGTGCAGCACGCGCGCCGCCTCGAAAACAGCGATCATAAGGAAAGCCCTGACGGCGGACGGGCTCGCCCCGGTCGTATCGACATCCAACCAGAGGACAAGGAGGACCGCGGCTGCCGCCGCGGGGCGAGGGCACCGAAAAAGCGCCAGAAGGGCGTGCAGGGCCACGGCCACAACTCCGATGTGCAGTCCGTTGATCGCGAACAGGTGCATGGTTCCGCTGCGCAGGAAGGCCGATTTCTGTTCCAAAGTGAGATCCTGTTTCTTGCCCAGCATCATCGCGCGGTACACGCTCGACAAATCGGGCCGCGACTCGAGTCCAGCTCCCAGGATTGCCGTCATTCGCGCGGCCAATGCGTCGCAGAACCGGCGGTACGCACTTTGCGGCCGCAGGAGCCTGATGAATTGACCCCGACTTAGGCGCAGAGACACTCCGTTTCCGGAAAGAAACGCATCAAAACTATCCGCGTTCGAATCGCGCGGCACGATTTCCAGGACCCCGATTGCGCGCACGACGGCGGATCGCCCGGGAGCGGTCTGCCGGGGCGGCAATGCGAGCGAGTAGTAGATCCGCTGGCCGACGAGCTCGCGCAAGTGGCGGTCGGCGTCGATCACGATTCCGATGCCGCTGGCACGGAGGAGGGGGGCCTTTTTTTCCGCTTTCTTCTTCGGATTGCGGGGATAAGGCGTTTTTTCGAAATGGCTCGGGGAAAAGTTTGCCGGCTCGAATACCCTTTCGACCCGCAGTTCGAATCGCGCCTCCCGGGCGGGCATTTCCCGCCAGCCGGGGGGCAGTCGTTGCAATCGAATGCAATTGGCATAACCGGTCAGGGCGACGGCTGCGACGATCAGGGGAGCCCAGAGCTTGTACCGAACAATCGCCATCAGGAGCGAAGCGGCCGCCGCTCCCAATCCAGCGGTCAAAAGGGCCAGCGGAGAAAGCTCGGGCCCATGCCTTGCCGCCACGATGCCGCCGATGTACGGAATCACGATCCAGAGAAGCGGGGCGCGGTGGCCGAGAGTGCGGAGCGGTATCATGAGCCCGGGTCCTTGGGCGATCCGATCGTTGGATGATAGCAAGCCGGCGCGGCCGGGTTGCCAAAGGCGCGAACTTCGCTTCTGATCAAACGTTCATGGCGCACCTTTTTGAACCATTCAAAGTTCGGTCCATTGCCCTTCGCAATCGGATCGGCGTCTCGCCGATGTGCCAGTACTCGTCAAAGGATGGGCTCGCCGGGGACTGGCATTTCGTGCACCTAGGCTCCTTCGCGGTCGGAGGCGCGGGACTGGTGATCGCGGAGGCGACGGCTGTTGCGCCCGAAGGCAGGATCACCCCGGGTTGCGCGGGAATTTGGAATGACGGACAGATTGAGCCGCTTGCCCGCATCAACCGATTCATCACCTCGCATGGCGCGGTGCCGGGCCTTCAGATCGCGCACGCCGGGCGCAAGGCTTCCGCAGCGTTGCCGCAAGACGGCGGAGCCCACCTGGCCGACAATGCCGGCGGCTGGCCCACGATTGCTCCGAGCGCCGTGGCATTCGGCGGAGGGGGACTTGATAAAATCCCCCGCGAGGCGACGGAGGCGGACATCCTCCGAATCCAGGGCGAATTCGCAGCCGCAGCAAAGCGGGCGCGTGCGGCCGGATATTCCTGGCTCGAGATTCACGCGGCCCACGGCTACCTCGCGCACGAATTTCTTTCCCCGTCGAGCAACCGTCGTACCGATCGGTACGGCGGAAGTTTTGAAAACAGGATCCGCTTCGTCCTCGAAACCGCCCGCGCGGTGCGGGTCGCATGGCCCGAGAATCTGCCGCTGGCCGTGCGCCTGTCCTGCACGGACTGGGTGCCTGGAAGCTGGGACATCGACCAATCGGTTGAACTCGCCCGGCGCCTTAAGTCCGAGGGAGTCGACCTGGTCGATTGCAGTTCGGGTGGCAACGTGCCGGGCGTCAAAATTCCGCTCGTGCCGGGCTACCAGGTGCCTTTGGCGGAGCGCTTGCGCCGTGACGCCGGCATCGCAACGGCGGCAGTTGGGCTGATCACCGAGCCGGCTCAGGCCAACGAGATCATCCAGTGCGGCCGCTCGGACCTGGTCTTCCTCGCCCGGGAAATGCTCCGAAATCCCCGATGGCCGTACCATGCCGCACGGGTCCTGGACAGGCGCGCCGACCTGCCGCCGCCGGTCCAGTACGCGCGCGCCTTGTAGCCCGGGCCGTGGGCCGCCAAGCTGCGCCGATGAATGCGGATGACCAGGGCGACCTATTCGGAGGCGAGGCTGCGGAGCCCGCCATCGGAGCTGCGCGGGTCGAAAAGCCGCTGGCAGCCCGGCTTCGTCCGAGATCGTTGGCGGAAGTGGTGGGCCAGCAACACATTCTCCGTCCGGGCAGTTTGCTGCCCCGCCTGGTGGCCCAGAACAGCTTTGGCTCGCTCCTTTTTTACGGACCACCAGGATCCGGAAAAACAAGCATTGCGGAGGCGATCGCCCGTGAGACGAAAAGCCGCTTCATCCGGGTCAACGCGGTCATGTCAAATGTCGCTGAATTGCGCGAGATCCTGTCGGCGGCCCGCCGCCGGCCGGGCGACGGGACAATCCTTTTCATCGATGAGTTGCACCGGTTCAACAAGGCCCAGCAGGACCTGCTATTGCCCGATATCGAGGAGGGAAATTTGCGCCTGATTGGAGCCACAACGCACAATCCCGGGTTTTACGTGATTCCGCCCCTTCTGTCGCGCAGCCACCTTTTTCGCCTCGAGCCATTGGAGGTGGACGCGATCGTTGGCGTCCTCAAAATGGCCCTGGCCGACAATCAACGCGGCCTCGGAGCGCGCCGGTGCACTGCGGAGGAGCGGATTCTCGCGGACCTGGCCCGCTTATGTGAAGGGGATTTGCGCCGCGGCCTTAATGCGCTCGAGGTGCTGGTGCTCAGCCTTCCGGAGGGCTCCGCGATAACGACGGCCGAATTGGAAGTGTTCGCCCGCGAGCGCCGAATCCGCTACGACGCCGAAGACGAGCATTACGACACGATCTCGGCATTCATCAAGAGCTGCCGGGGCGGCGATCCCGACGCGGCGATGTATTGGCTGGCGAAAATGCTTGCGGGAGGCGAGGACCCGCGATTCATCGCCCGGCGCCTCATCATCCTTGCGAGCGAGGACGTGGGGCTCGCCGATCCGCAAGCGCTTCCGCTCGCCGTCGCCGCGCACGATGCCTGCGATTTTGTAGGGCTTCCCGAGGCGGAGCTGACGCTCGCGCACGCAACCCTGTATATCGCAACCGCGCCGAAGAGCAATTCCGCCACAACCGCACTCGGCGAGGCCCGCCGCGCGATCAGCGAGTCCCCGGTCCAGCCGGTCCCCATCCACCTGCGCGAAAAAGGAGGGCAGGCGAACAAGAGGCTCGGCCACGGCAAGGGTTATGAGTATTCCCACGAGTCTCCCGAGGCTATCTCGGGACAGGACTACCTGGAGCGCCCTTTGAAGCTCTACACGCCCAAGGCGATAGGCGCCGAGGCGGCGATAGCCGAACGGCTGGCTCGCTGGCTGGAGCTGAAACGCAAGGCGCGTTGACATAACCTCTTCACGGCTCGTTTCATTCGACCATGCAGGAATCCACTCCCTTTTGCGCGGTTGAGGAGGCCGTGGCCGCCATTGCGACCGGCCAGCTCGTCATCGTCGCGGATGACGAAAGCCGCGAGAATGAGGGCGATCTGATCATGTCGGCGGCATTGGCCACGCCCAAGGAGGTCAATATGATGATCCGTTACTGCAGCGGGATCGTCTGCGTCCCGACGGTCGATCCGCAGCTCCGCCGGTTGGGCCTAGGCCCAATGGTGGCGAGCAATCGCGAGCACCGCCGCACGGATTTCACGGTCAGCGTCGATGCGGCGGAGGGTATCACGACCGGTATTAGCGCATTCGATCGCACAGAGACGATCAAGATCCTGGCCAACCCGCAAAGCCGCCCCGATCAACTTGTGCAGCCGGGACATGTGTTCCCCCTTCGGGCCCGGCCGGGCGGGGTCCTGGAACGCGCCGGCCACACGGAGGCCGCCGTGGACCTTGCGATCCTAGCCGGCCTTCATCCGAGCGGAGTCTTGTGCGAACTCGTCAATGACGATGGCACGGTCCAGCGCCTGCCGGAACTGATGGAATTCGGCCGTCGCTTCGGGCTGAAGCTCATTTCGATCGCCCAGTTGATCGAGTATCGCGCCCGGAAAGATCGTCTCGTCGAGAAGGTGGCCTCGCGGCCGTTTCAGTCCGAATTCGGCGAATTCACGGCGCATATTTTTCGCAGCCGGCTCGACAACCGCCACCACATCGCCCTGACGATGGGCACCGTGGGTCCCGCGCCGACCCTGGTCCGCGTGCACAGCGAAAATATAATCGGCGATGTATTTCGGATGCGCGGCTTCGACACGCAGGCCACGCTCACCGCATCGCTCGGAGCGATTGCCAAGGCGGGCTCCGGCGCCGTGCTTTACATGGAACACCCGTCCGATGGCGACGAACTGGTCCGCAGGCTTGACGCAAAACCGGGCGATGCGCCTCCCCCAATGAGCTTCAGGGATTACGGAATCGGCGCCCAGATACTTGTGGCACTCGGCCTGCGCAAGATTCGCCTCCTGTCGTACAGCACGCGGAAGGTGGTCGGACTGGACGGGTACGGCCTGGAGATCGTCGAGCAGATCCGGCCTTAGAAAACTGGAAAGTCCGAAAGTGTCGGGTTAATGTCCTTGTGGACATTTCGTTCACAGGCTAAGATGGCGGTGATGACCCGCTTGGAACAAAGACTCATTGGAGTTGTGGGCTTTGAGGATGCCAACACACTCGATATCGCAGGACCTGCGGAGGTGTTTAGCGGCGCATTTAGCCTGGATGGCGATTCGCCGCGGCGCCCATTCTATAAGGTCATCATCATCGGACTCACGGCCAAGCCATTCAGGACCTCGGCGGGCATCGTGATCCAGCCCGAGCGCACACTGAAAAATGCGCCCCACCTTGACACGCTGATCGTGCCTGGGGGAAGTGGCCTTCGCGTGGGACCGGCGAGTTCCCGAGTTGCGGAATGGGTCCTACGCAGGGCGCCAGAGACCCGGCGTGTCGTCTCGGTATGCACGGGAATCTACGGTTTGGCACCGACCGGCCTTTTGGACGGTCGCACGGTCACCACACACTGGCGGTTCGCTGCGGATGTCGCCCGGCGATTTCCGCGCCTAAACGTCGATCCCCATCCTCTGTTCCTAAAGGATGGCAAATTTTACACTTCGGCCGGAGTCACCGCTGGGATCGACCTCGCCCTCGCATTGATCCAGGATGACTGCGGTCAGCAAACCGCGCTCGAGGTGGCCCGCGGACTGGTGCTGTATCTAAAGCGGCCGGGCGGACAGGAACAATTTTCCGAGCCCCTTCAGGTCCAGACAAAGGCGACGGAGCGTTTCGCCGACATCGTCGCATGGATTGCTTCAAACCTGCACGGCGACCTTTCGGTGGAGACCCTGGCCGAGAAAGCCGCATTGTGCTCCCGGCACTTTCGGAGGCGCTTCCAAAACGATTTCGGATGCAGCCCCGCCGCGTTTGTCCAGGAGATGCGGCTGGACGAGACTCGGCGGCAGCTTGTGACTTCGCGGAATTCCGTGGAGATGATCGCCGAATCGGTCGGCTTCGCCGACCCGGACTCATTCCGCCGGGCGTTTCGCAAACGATTCGGCGTCAGCCCGAGCGACTATCGCGCGAAGTTTAATGCGAGTTCCCCATGAATGCATTGATGCCGATCTACGGACGGGCTGATGTCTATTTCGAGCGCGGCGAAGGGTGCTATCTATTCGACGAACAGGGCCACCCCTATCTGGATTTTGTCGCCGGTGCGGCGGTCGCCGCATTTGGGCACGCGCATCCGGTCATTACAAAGGCGCTGACCGATCAGGCCCAGCGGCTCTGGATCGCGTCTAATTTGTACAGGTCGCGGGGCCTGGAACGGCTGGCACAGCGTTTGGTGAATATGACCTTCGCCGACACGGTGTTTTTACAGAATTCCGGCGTCGAGGCATGGGAGCTCGGCATCAAGGTCATTCGAAAGCATTTCAGCGCAATCCGCCAGCCGCAGCGCTACCGCATCATAAGTTTTGAGGGGTGTTTTCACGGCCGGTCTTTAGCCGCGATCTCCGCGGCGAAAACCGACAAGATGGCCGGAGGGTTCGGCCCGATGACCGAGGGTTTCGACCGCGTGAGCTGGAACGATCTGGACGCGGTCCGCGCTGCGATAGGGTCAGAGACTGCGGCAATCGTGATCGAACCGGTGCAGGGCGAGGGCGGAATGCGCGCCGCCGCTCCCGATTTCCTGCTGGGACTCCGCAGGCTATGCGACGAATTTGGGCTGCTGCTTTATTTTGACGAGATTCAGTGCGGGCTGGGCCGCACGGGCAGGATGTTCGCATGGGATTGGGCGAATGTGTCGCCCGACGTGATGTGCATCGGAAAAGCGCTGGGCAACGGATTCCCGATCGGCGCGTGCCTGGCCACAGCCGGCGCGGCCGACGGCATGACTGCGGGAACACACGGAAGCACTTTTGGCGGAAATCCGCTGGCGACCGCCGCCGCCAATTCCGTTCTCGACCTGCTCCTGGCGCCGGGGTTCTTGGAGGAAACCGAAAGAAAAGGCC
>Ga0182024_10007344_pt1 | contig 23779 bp, 22 predicted proteins | sample P32metaG_FD_120480 | JGI IMG/M metagenome (GOLD analysis project Ga0182024, IMG submission 120480) | Permafrost microbial communities from Stordalen Mire, Sweden - P3-2 metaG (Illumina Assembly) | ecosystem: Environmental > Terrestrial > Soil > Wetlands > Permafrost | place: Sweden: Stordalen... | reverse complement strand
TGTGTCCATCTGCTCCGATAAGAAGGATGGTGCGTGCGAATATTTCCTCGTTCACGCGTGGCCCGTCCTTGGCCGGAGCCGGGGCGGGAAATGAACTACGTCTGGCGACTATGACTCTCTCCTTGTTGCAAGACCGTGGGTGGCTGTTTCGCAGGAAGGCCCTCGCGAAATGCCGTCAGGGTCGGTAGCGCGGCGAAATCCCCATGGCGGTGCTGATTCTGATTCACACACGCACCAGCGACCACCCGCCGGGCGGCGGCAGTCCCGACGAGAGAATAGGCGACGGTCGGCGATTGGCAAGGTCTATTCGGCCATGTCGTGCCGGTTTTCGGCTTCCTGCCTGATGCGGGCGATCACCGTTTCGAGCGGCATCGCTCCCAGATCCTTGCCGGAACGCAGGCGCACGGCGACCGTTCCGCTTTCGGCTTCGCGGTCGCCGATGACAAGCATGTAGGGAATCTTCCGGGTCTGCGCCTCGCGAATCTTGCGTTGCATGCGTTCTCCCGAGAAGTCGGTGTCGACGCGCAATCCGGCCGTGCCGTTGAACACCGGCTCATCCAGCATGCGCTTCTCCACCTTTCGCGCATACTCGCTGACGCGGTCGGTGATCGGCACGATGCGCGCCTGAACGGGCGCGAGCCAAACGGGAAAAGCGCCCGCATAATGCTCGATCAGAAACGCGGTGAACCTTTCATGACTTCCGAGCGGCGCGCGGTGAATGACATAGACGGGATGTTCTTTTCCGTCCTCGCCGACATAGGCAAGCCCGAAAGTCTGCGTCGCAAGGAAATCGAGCTGATTCGTCGAGATCGCGTATTCGGTGCCGATCACGCTCTTGATCATGAAATCGACCTTGGGCCCGTAGAACGCGGCCTCGCCCTTGGCCTCGATGTAGGGATATCCAGATTCCTTCATAGCGTCGCGGATAATCTCCGCCGCGGTCAGCCATCTCTCCGGCTCGTCGATATATTTCTCGAGGTTTGCGGTGTCGGGGAGCGAGAGCCGCATGTAGTATTCTTTGATTCCCATCAGATCGTAGTAGCGCGCATGCAGGCGCATGACGTTGATGAATTCCTCCTTTGCCTGATCGTAGCGGCAATAGATGTGCGCGTCGTTCTGGCAGAAGCCGCGCACGCGCATGAGTCCGGAGAGGCCGCCCGAGGCTTCGTATCGGTAATCCTGCGCGTATTCCGCGATGCGTACCGGAAGCTCGCGATAGGAATGCCGGGTCGCGCCGTAAATCAGGTGGTGGTGCGGGCAGTTCATCGGCCGCAGGTAATATTTCTCGCCGTCAATATCGAGCGGCGCGTACATGTCCTCCTTGTAGTAGTGCAGATGACGCGAGCGAAGGTACAGGGCATCCTTCGCGATGTGAGGTGTGGCGACGCGACGATAACCGTCCTTTCGCTCTTCCTGGAGCGCGAGGAATTCGAGCTCCTGGCGGATCACCATGCCGTTCGGCATCCAGAGCGGCAGGCCCGCGCCGACATCCGGCGAGAAGGTGAAGAGCTCGAGTTCCTTGCCGATCCTTCGATGATCGCGTTTTTCCGCTTCCTCGAGCCGATGAAGATAGGCTTCGAGTTCCTTCTCGTCGCGCCATGCGGTGCCGTAAATGCGCTGCAGCTGGGCGTTCTTCGAATCCCCGCGCCAATAGGCGCCCGCGACGTTGGTCAGGCGGAACGCCTGTCCGATCTTGCCCGTTGAGACGAAGTGGGGACCACGGCAGAGGTCGTGCCAGCTCCCGTGAAAATAGATCGAGACGTCTTCGCCGGGGGGGATTCCGGGGATCAATTCCGCCTTGTAATGCTCGCCCATTTTTTCGAAATGCGCGATCGCCTCATCGCGCGGCCACACTTCGCGCCGCGTCGGTAGATCCGCTTCCACGATCTCTCGCATCCGGGCTTCGATCCGCGTGAGATCGTCCTGCGTGAAGGGTTGGTCCCGGGCAAAATCGTAGTAGAATCCGTTTTCAATGGCAGGCCCGATCGTCACCTGCGTCTTCGGGAAGATGTCCTGCACGGCCATGGCGAGCACATGCGCCGCGTCGTGGCGGATCAACTCGAGCGCTTCGGGATCCTTCCGGGTGATGATGCGCAGACGCGCGTCGGCCTCGATCGGCCGGAAGAGGTCCCAGGGCTCGCCATTCACCTCCGCCGCGAGGGCGGCTTTCGCGAGTCCGGGGCCGATGGAAGCCGCGATCTCCGCGCCCGTCACCCCCGCCGCGAAGGTCATGGCTTTGCCGTCGGGCAGGGATATGGTCACGCGGGACGAAGGCACGGGAACGGCTCCTTTGCGGAAGGAGCGGAACATCGGGAACGCCCGCCACCGAGTCAAGGCAAGCGGGGAGGCCGCCTTGCTTGTGCCCGAATCAGGGGACGATGATCGTTCGGGGCGCGTAGACCAAGGGTAAATTCGATGCGGATGGCCTGGCAGAGTCTTCTGGCAATTCTGGTGCTTTCGGGCGCCACTTCACGCGCTTCGGCAGCCGCGCATGACAACGATGTTGCTCAGCTGATGTCGGAATGCGGCATTTCCGACCTTGCCGACATGGCAGTCGACTCCTGTCTCGAACGCGTGCGAGTCGTCGACGAAACAAATCCGTCGCCTCAACTGCAGAGTCTCGAGGCCCGGCTGGAGGAGCGGAAATCCGGAAAGCATGCCGGAACCGGTCATGCGGACGCGCGCCCAGCGACGGGGCAACCGCGCAGCGACGTATCTGACTCGGCTCCGCCCGGAATGTTCGACAATTCGGTCGAGGTGCCCTCGCATCCGGTCATGGGCGAGGTGGACGAGGCTGCTCCGCCGCCCGCCAAGGATCTGAGTTCGCCCGGCGCGGGACCTTCGAATGTCGATCGCAGTGGCGGCGCTTCCGAATCAGCTCCGGGCGATGTTCCGGATTTCGGTTCCGGCCATCCGGAACCCGGCGCCGACGTCGAAGACGAACCGCCGATAGCGGACCCGCCGGACCAGGCTTACCCAAGCGACGATCCGCAATAGAATGGCGGCGGTAGACTGGAGAAATCGAGGAGCTTTGAGATGAGAATCCGTCGACTGTTGGCTGCATTGCTGGCGCTCGCAGCACCAGCCGCGGCATTGGCGGCGCCGGCAACTCCGCCGATCTGCATTCGCACGCTGGACATCGATCACACCAAAGCGCCGGACAACCGGACGATCCTTTTCTATATGAAAGACGGAAAGGTCTGGAGCACGACCTTGGTCTCATACTGTCCCGAGCTCTCCTTCAACGGCTTCGTTTATGGCCCGACGCCGCCTGACAATATTTGTGGCAATCTGCAGACCATCCGCGTTATCCGCTCGGGCGCCGTGTGCGAGATGGGACCGCTGGTTCCCGTAGCCCTCAAGCCAGGATCGCAGCCCTGATGGGTCGGCATTTTCGCGACGTGGGTTGGCCCATCTGGGATTTTTAAGCGTTATTTTCCATGTGGCAGGCACACGTGGACGTGCATTGACGGGTGCGCCGGATGGGCCACAATGGCGTTGGCAGGGGCGTATCTGGGAGAATGTAAATGAAAGTCTTCGTCGTCGCGGCATTCCTTGCCGCTCTCGCCGCCACATCGGCGCAGGCTCAGCCCATGGAAAAGTCCGGTCCGGTCTGTTTGCGGCCATTCGATTCGCCGGACGATCCGGTCGACCACACGCATGTGGTCAATCCCCAGACCGTTCTTTTCTATATGCGCGATGGAAAGGTCTGGAAAAACACCTTGAAGTCACCCTGTCCGGGTTTGATGCTCCACGGCTTTACATTTGTGACTCACCAGGACGAAATCTGCGACAACGCGCAGGCAATCAAGGTGATCGAATCGGGTGAGGTTTGCGAGCTCGGGTCATTCACGCCCTACGCGCCCGCAAAGTCGATGGAGCCGTGAGCATTCACGCGATCCTGCGCAGCCTTGAGCAAGCGCCCGCCGATATATCTCCGCTTCCGGAAGCTCTGCAACGAGGTCCGGATCGCTGAAGGGTGCCGTGTCGACGCCCGGCTCAGCGGGCGATCGCGCTTCCGGCATGGTGGCCGACTCATCCTCGAGCAAAAAGGGCCGGAGTTTCCTCCGGCCCTTTCGCATGAAGTTGGGTGGCCCGGTCGCGCGGCGCTTCGCACCGCTGCCGGGCCATGACAGGATTTAGAAGTCCATGTCGCCCATTCCGCCGCCGCCCGGCATCGGGGGAGGCGATTCCTTCTTCGGACGGTCGGCGACCATTGCCTCCGTGGTAATCAGGAGTGCTGCAACGCTTGCCGCATCCTGAAGCGCAATGCGCACCACTTTGGTCGGATCGACGATGCCCGCCTCGACGAGATCGACATACTTCTCGGTCTGCGCATCGAAGCCGTAGGTGTTCGACTTCTGCTCGAGCAGCTTGCCGACCACGATCGAAGCTTCCACGCCCGAGTTCTCGACGATCTGTCGGAGCGGCGTCTGGATCGCCTTGCGCACGATTGCGATGCCGGCGTTCTGGTCTTCATTCTCGCCGGTCAACCCGTGGAGTGCCTTGGTGGCATAGAGAAGCGCCGCGCCGCCGCCGGGGAGAATGCCTTCCTCCACCGCCGCCTTGGTGGCGTTGAGCGCGTCGTCGACGCGATCCTTCTTCTCCTTCACCTCGACTTCGGTCGCGCCGCCGACGCGGATCACCGCGACGCCGCCCGCGAGTTTCGCCAGACGCTCCTGGAGCTTCTCCTTGTCGTAGTCGGAGGTCGTCTCCTCGATCTGCATCTTGATCTGACTGACGCGCGCCTGGATATCCGCTTTCTTGCCGGAGCCATCGATAATGGTGGTGTCGTCCTTCGTGATGCGCACCTTCTTGGCGGTGCCCAGCATGTTGAGCTTCACGTTCTCGAGCTTGATGCCCAGATCTTCGCTGATGACTTGGCCGCCGGTCACGGTCGCGATGTCTTCAAGCATCGCCTTCCTGCGATCACCGAAGCCGGGCGCCTTTACCGCCGCAACTTTGAGGCCGCCGCGCAGCTTGTTGACGACGAGCGTCGCCAGAGCCTCGCCTTCGACCTCTTCGGCGATGATCACCAGCGGACGCCCACTTTGGACCACGGCTTCGAGAAGCGGCAGAATCGGTTGCAGGGACGAGAGCTTCTTCTCGTGAATGAGGATGTAGGGCTCCTCGAGCTCGGCCACCATCTTGTCGGCATTGGTGATGAAATAGGGCGAGATGTAGCCGCGATCGAACTGCATGCCCTCGACGACTTCCAACTCCGTGTCGAGGCTCTTCGCCTCTTCGACCGTGATCACGCCTTCATTGCCGACCTTGGCCATCGCTTCGGCGATCATCTTGCCGACGGTCTTATCGCCGTTCGCCGAAATCGTGCCGACCTGGCCGATCTCCTCGTTCGACTTGACCTTCTTGGAGCGCTTCTTGAGATCGGCGACAACGGCCTCGACCGCTTTCTCGACGCCGCGCTTCAGATCCATCGGGTTCATGCCGGCGGCGACTGACTTTGCGCCCTCGCGGACGATGGAGTGCGCCAGCACGGTCGCCGTGGTGGTGCCGTCACCGGCCGCGTCGTTGGTCTTCGAGGCCACTTCGCGCACCATCTGGGCGCCCATGTTCTCGAACTTGTCGTGAAGCTCGATCTCCTTGGCGACGGTCACGCCGTCCTTGGTCGAGCGCGGAGCGCCGAAGCTCTTCTCAAGCACGACGTTGCGGCCCTTTGGGCCCAGCGTCACGCGCACCGCGTCGGCGAGAATGTCGACGCCACGGAGCATCTTCTCGCGGGCGTCGGCGCCGAATCTTACATCTTTGGCTGCCATCTATGTTCTCCTATTTCGTTATTCGAAAAAAGTGGAAGCCGGGGCCTCCGGATTCGTCTGGTTCTGGCTTATGCGGCCTTCTTTACGGGCTTCGAGGAGCGGCCTTCGAGAATGCCCATGATGTCGGACTCCTTCATGATCAGGAGCTCTTCGCCATCGAGCTTTACTTCGGTGCCGGACCATTTGCCGAACAACACGAAGTCGCCGGCCTTCACTTCGGGAACGACGCGCTTGCCATTGTCGTCAAGCGCGCCGGGTCCCACGGAGATGACTTCGCCTTCTTGCGGCTTCTCCTGAGCGGTATCCGGAATGATGATGCCGCCGGGGGTCTTCTGATCTTCCTTGACGCGGCGCACGACCACACGGTCGCCAAGCGGACGGAATTTCATGGGGATTGCCTCCTTGAAAGGTCAACAAAAACAATGGATGTGGTGGCCAGCCGGCATGGTAGCCGACTGGTGGCAGCACTCACATAGGGAGAGTGCCAGCCTTCCCGGGGCATATAGGAGTGGCGGTCCGGGCAGTCAAGAGCCTGCCCATAGCGCGGCCGGCGGAGATCCGCGCGGTCGGACGGCATGCCTTGTGAGGAATCGTGAGCCCGGCTAGGGCTTGCGCGCAGAGCCCTCGTCGAAGGCCGACAAAATGTCCGACAGCATCCCGGCTGGATTCGCCCCGCTCAGGCTTTCGATGGGATTTCTCGACGCGAATGGCCCACTTTTTGGCAAGTGGACGGACAACCGCCTGCTTTTAGGGTTCAGGGTCGAGACGCGCCATTGCAATCCGGGCAAGGTCGCCCATGGCGGCATGCTGGCGACCTTCGCCGACATGCTGCTCCCCATCGCTGCGCGCCTTCAGAGCAACGCGGAGATGGGATTCCTGCCGACCGTCAATCTGACTTGCGATTTTCTCGCCCCGGCACCGCTCGGGGCATGGGTCGAGGGCCGCGCCGATGCCCTGACCGCAACGCGAAATCTCCTGTTTGCACAAGGCGTCGCGACGGCGGACGGCATTCCGTGTCTGCGTGCCAACGGCATCTTCAAGATCGCCTCGCAGGGGTCGGCGAAGCGAGGAGATTTCCTGCTCGACGCCTTGTTCGGCATCAAGAACTGACAGTTGCGCGAAGCGGGGCGTCAATAGCGATACGTGACCTCGACGCCCGTGGTGCGCGGGCGGAAGGTGCTCGCCTCGAAGAGCAGCGTGTTGGCATCCTGGTGGTTGAGATCGAGCCGTGGATGCGAGTCGAGCACGTTGTTCATGAACGCGGCGAGCTCCCAGGTGCCGAACGACGTGCCTGCCCGTGCTGAAACGAGGTTGGTCGCGGGATCGGGAACGAGGGCCGGGTCGAATGATTCCGACAGCGGATTCTGCGTGGCGAGCGGCCAGTTGTTCTGGCTCGCGAACTCGTCGTCCGCGCGGACATAGGAGTCGTATCCGAAAGCGTTGAAATCGTATTCGGCGCCGGCCGTGAACGTCCACGGAGATATATACGGCTGTTCGCCGATCGCTTCACCGGGGGCGACCAGGAGAGATCCGTCGGCCGAAAAGGCGTTCGCCGTATAGCGCGCATCCGTGTAGCCGAGCGTCATCTCGAGGTGCAGCGAGTCGGTGAGCTGATAATCGGCCTGCAGATCGAATCCTTTGCTCACCGCCCTGCCGAGATTGGCGGTGTATTGGAGCCCGCAAAGCGGCAGATACACGTCCTGCTGAATCTGATTCCAGTTGATGTAGTAGACGCTCGCATCGGTGCGCAGCCGGCCGCCGAACCATTTATCCTTGGCGCCGATCTCGTAGCTCCATGTTGTGTCGGAGCTGTAGGAAGTGGGCACGCTCGGCACGCCGCAGGCCTTGAGCGGGAAGGGCGGGTTGGCGCCGCCGATGCGATAGCCTTCCGCGACAGTCGCGTAGATCAGATCGTCGGGCGTGGCCTGAAAATCGACGCTCACTTTCGGTGTTACCGGCGTTTCGCTCTCCTGGCCAACGCCGCTGCTCGGACCGAAATTCTGGGGGCCATTGGCGAAATTGACGAAATCGAAGTGGGTGCGCGCGTACCGAAGCCCGGCCTCGACTTTCCACTGATCGGTGATGGCGTAGGTCGCGTCGGCAAAGATAGCGAACTGGCTGTCGTGACCTTTTGTGTCGTTGATATAGTCGTCGCCGTTGGGCAGGAGGTTCTCACCCCAGGCCTGAAGCACGGTTTCACTCCACAGATATTGCGTGATGGCCGCGAGCTGCGGATCGTTGATCTCCTCTTTGCTCTCCTGCGCGTTTCCCGCATAGAACACGCCGGCCACCCACGTCAGCTGCGCATCGGGATTCGTCGATTGCACGCGGACTTCCTGCGTCACGTCGTGTTGCGTATTTGTGATGTTTGCATGCGCGACATAGTTGGGCAGCGCGGGCAGATTGATGCCGGTCGGCGTCAGCAGCGGATAAAGGTCGGTGCGGCATTGCGGCGGCCCGCAGGTAGTGCCTTCCGGATCCGTTCCGTCCAGCAGGATCTGCTGGAAATAGGACAGATTGTAGAGCGTGCCGCTATAGCCGTTCACATGTTCACTGCGGGTGAAATAGGACGTGTTGGAAATCAATTCGGCATCGTTGCCCGTGTAGTGGATGTCAAGCGAGGCCAGCGCGAATCTGTCCTTGTCGACCATGCGGTCGGGTGTAGCGGTGCGGTAGACGCCGTCATCCGGGTTAGAAATCCCGACCCAGTATTGATCGGGATCGTGCTCGTCGCGGTTCTGGTAATCGATTGAAGGTGTAATCGTCAGCTGCGGGCGTGGCGCCCATGTCATTGCGCCGCGAAGCACATAGGTGTCGGTTCCGTTTGCATCCGGGATCGTGGTTTTGCCGGTCTGATAGTTGACCTGGTCGATCCATCCGCCGTCCCGCCGGTCCCAGGCGCTGACACGGAAGCCCAGCGTATCGGTGATGATCGGGCCGCCGAACGCCGCGCCGGCCTCATAGTTTGGTTGTCCATCCTGCGTGAATGATACCTCGCTGCGCGCGATTCCGGTGTAGTCCGTCAGGCCCGGCTGGGGCGTGATGTAACGCACCGTGCCGCCTTCCGAACCCGCACCGAACAATGTGCCCTGCGGTCCGCGCAGCACTTCCACCCGCTCCAGATCGAACACCGACGGCAACGCATTGTTGGAGTTGAAGCCTAGGTTTCGAATCTGGATCGGCGCGTCGTCGATGTAGATGCCTGTCGTGCCCGAGCCCGCCGTCGAGTCGATGCCCCGCACGTAAATGTCGTTCGAGGATGGATCGAAGGTGATGCCGGGCGTGAATTTGGCAAGATCGGAAAACGATTTGACTCCGAGCGCATCCATCTTGGCGTCGGTGAAGGCACTGACGCTCAGCGGAATCTTGTCGAGTTTCTCGGCGCGGCGCGTAGCCGTGACCACCACTTCTTCGATGCTGCCATTGCGGCCGGCTGATCCTTGCGGGGGCGGGGCCGCGCTCTGCGCGCTCGCATCGGTTCCCTGGAGCAGGCCGAAGGCAATTGCCGAAATCAGAATCGCGATCGGGAACCGGAATTCATCCCTCATGCATGTCCCCCTTCGAATAGCAGTCGGAATTCTGCACCTATTGAAGAAAAGAACCAACCCATTGCCGCGGTGGCATCTTACCGGGACGCTGGAACGCAGTCGTCGCGGCTTACCTTGTGCGCGACACCTTCGATCGCCAGTTCCGACAAACCGCGTGGTTGAGTTCGGCACCCAGATCGCGCTCTGAGAACCTCTCTCGGATCGGTTGCGCAGCGGCCGGCTCAGTCGGAGATCAGCCCTGCTCAAATCCTTCGAGGACGTTGACCGCATTCGTTCCGATGGTGGCGAGATCGTACCCGCCCTCCAGGGCGAAAAGAGTCGGTTTGTTCAATCTCGCAATGCATTCGCCGATCTCTAGATAGTCATCGCTCTTGAGCCGGAAGTCCGAAATCGGATCGTTTTCGAATGTGTCGAGGCCGAGCGACACGAGCAGTATGTCTGCGCCGAACGCCATGATGGCTTCGCAGGCACAGGTCAGTGCCTGCTCGTAGGCTTGGAATTCGGTGCGGGAAGGCAACGGCAGATTGAGATTCGCGCCTTCACCCCGACCTTCGCCGCGCTCGTCGGCAAATCCTGAAAAATGGGGAAAGGCGAAGGCGGGATCCGCGTGAAGGGAGCAGTAGAAGACATCGGCGCGCGAATAGAAAATCGCCTGCGTGCCATTGCCGTGATGATAGTCGACATCGAGAATCGCGCAACGCGCGCCCGAATCGGCGAACCATTGCGTGGCGATGGCCACATTGTTGAAATAGCAATAGCCGCCGAACAGCTCCCTGGCCGCATGGTGTCCGGGTGGCCTTGTCAGGGCGAACGCGGATCGCGCGCCATCACGGACGCATTGCGCGGCGGACAGCGCCACGTCGACGGCGGAGCGTGCAGCCTCCCAGGTTCCGCGAACGATGGGTGTTGCCGTGTCGAACGCGTAAGTGCCCAGCCGTGCCTCGATGTCGGCCGCCCGATTGGGACGCAGCCCGAGCGCGGGCCACGCCGAGGGCACCGCCTCGACAGCCTCGGGACCATATTTCTTTGTCCAGTCCGCATGGGCGCTGACGAGGAAATCCGCAAATTCCCGGCTGTGCACGCGCAGGATCGGTTCCAGGCCGAAATGCGCCGGCGCGACAACTGGCCCAAGCGCCCGCTCCTCTATGCGTGCCCGCACCGCTTCCGCACGCGCAGGCACCTCCGGTATCGGCGTCAGCCGGCCGCCTTCGAACTCGTTTGCCGGCGCGTGTTCGAGATGCGCAGCAGAATAAAACGTCTTCATCTCAGCCGAGCTGTTCCAACTCCGCACCCGTCTCGATCGCGAGCCATCCGTGCCGGCGCGATTCGTAGACGGAGTGACGGGGAACGGGGAATCGCGGATCGGCGAACGCGCCGACCGCGACTGTCACCCGGTCGGGGAATGCCTCGGGCTCCCAATAGACGGTCGAGCCGCAGCGCGGGCAGAAGGAAAAGGTGACGCTATTGCCGCTGTCCGCGCTGCGGGTGAATTTTGTCGCGTCGCCTGCGACAGTCACCTGCGCGCGCGGATAATGCGCCTGGAAGCCGAACGCGCTGCCCGTCCGTTGCTGGCAATCGAGACAATGGCAAACCGAAATCCGTACCGGCTCGCCGTGGCACGCTGCGCGCAATTGTCCACAGCAACGGGCAGCCTCGCGCATCGTCATATCCAGGGTCCGAGTTCTATCTCCCGCGAGATTACACCACACTCTTACCGTGCGTCTTCTGCGCTCAATCCTTCCTTCTCTGTGATCTCCGCGCCGCTGTGGTGAGCCACTGAAGCTGATCATCGGATATTAACGACGGTGTTATGGGCGGCTGAAACGAGTATACGGACGAGCGCGGGCATGCAGGGCCGCGATCATGGCGAGGCGAGAAATGCGGTCGGAGGAGCTGAATGCAGACCTGATTGGCGTGGGCGGGGGGCGTAGCCGGCTTGCGACTCCGGCGCTGGTCATCGATCTCGATCTCCTGGAAGACAATATTGCCCACATGGCCGCGCACGCGGGCGCGAACGGCATCGCGCTCAGGCCGCACGCAAAGACTCACAAATGTTCGCAGATTGCGAAGCTTCAGATCGCGGCGGGCGCGCCGGGCGTATGCGTCGCAAAGCTCGGCGAAGCCGAAGCGCTCGCAGAGGCGGGTATCGATTCGATCCTCGTCACTTCGCCCGTGGTCACCGATCGCGCAATCGCGCGCCTTGTCGCTCTCAATTCAAAAATCCGCGAATTGATCGCCGTTTGCGACAATTGCGCAGTCGCGAAACGCTTCGCCGAAGTCGCTGCTTCGCTGGGCAAGCCGCTCAAACTTCTCGTCGATATCGATCCCGGCCTGGGCCGGACCGGGCTGCGCCCTGGCACCGACGCGATTGCCTTGGTATGTGAAATCGCCCGCAATCCCGCCTTCGAACTGAAAGGTCTGCAATGCTATGCGGGAGATCTGCAACACCTCGAATCCTACAATGAACGCAGAGCGAAATCTCTTGCGGCGCTCGCGGACCTCGCGAGCCTGTGCCGAAGTCTCGAGAGCGAGGGAATTGCGCCCAAGATCGTCAGCGGCGGCGGCACGGGCACTTTCGACATCGATGCGGAGGCGCGGATCCTCACAGAACTGCAGGTCGGTTCCTATGTCTTCATGGACCGCCAATACAATGAGGCGTGGGAGAAATCGGGCGGCCGCGCGCCCTTCGCGACCTCGCTTTTCGTGCAGACGACCGTGATCAGCGCCAACCGCGACGGGCTTGCAACGACTGACGCGGGATTCAAGGCCTTCGCGACCGACGCGGGGGTGCCGGTGATCGTTGGTGGCGCACCGGCAGGCGCGAGCTACTTCTTCTTCGGCGACGAACAGGGCGGCATTCTCTACCCTTCAGAAAGGGGAAAACTGCAGCCGGGCGATGTCGTTGTCTGCGCCGTGCCGCACTGCGATCCGACCGTCAATCTCTATGATTGTTATCACGCAGTCCGCGGCGACCGTCTCGAAGCGATCTGGCCGATCGAGGGGCGCGGCCGGTCGGCCTGACCTGCCGCCAATGTTAAAAGATCGTTCATCGCCGGTTCAGCACGCGCGGCGCAAAGTCGGGTCCATGACGGGAGGGTCCCGCTCTAAAAAAGGATCGAAGCGATGAAACGTCTAGCAAAAATGGCACTTGGTGCTGCGTTGATGGTAGGGACCGCCGTCGGTGCGACCGCCGCGCTGACCACCCCTGCCAGCGCCGGAGTTGCAGTAGGAATTGGCGTCGGCGTGCCCGGCTACTACCCAGGCTATTATGGCTATCCCTGCGGCTACTATGGCGGGTACTGCGGACCGGCATATTACGGCTATGGCGGACCTTGGTGGGGTGGCGGTTGGGGCTGGCGCGGCGGTTGGGGTTGTTGCGGCGGCGGTTGGGGCTGGCGCGGCGGATTCCGCGGCGGATTCGGCGACCGCGACGGTTTCCGTGGTGGATTTCGAGGCGGCTTTCATGGATTCCATGGTGGTGGATTCCACGGCGGTGGATTCCACGGCGGCCACCGTTAAGCCGGGACCTCGGCGACCAGATCGGCGATTTTGCTCCGGCCCCGGCGACGATCCGCCGGGGCCGAGTTTTTTTCGGAGGGGTTGAACGCGTTTCGAGCGGACATTTTCATCTCGCAAGTCGGCGGCAGTTGGTCCATCCCCGGACCAACGTTTTCCGGCTTCCGCGGGGGCTGGCGCGGTTGGGGCTGGCGTGGCGGCTTCCACCGCTGTTGCCGCTAAGAACGCTTGATCACGTTTCGCTTCCGGCCCCGGCGCTTGGGTAGCGGGGCTGGTGTGTTTTTCGACACCTCACGAAATCGTGTCCGGCCGCAGGGCGAACTTGACGGGCAGGGGCGCATGACTAGTTTCGCCCAAGGGCGTTGGGACACGACATGCCTTCCGAAAAAGACAGGACTGGTCCAGCGGACCGGCCGAATGACGATCTTTCGGCCTTCTGGCTTCCTTTCACGCCGAACCGGGATTTCAAGCACCACCCGCGCATGCTGGTGCGTGCCGAGGGCATGTATTTCTACGACGAGCGCGGTCGCGCGTTGCTCGACGCGTGTTCGGGCTTGTGGTGCGTGAATGCCGGACATGGGCGGCAGCGCATCACGCAGGCGATTCGCGAAGCGGCAGGCGCGCTGGACTATGCGCCGACATTCCAGTTCGGCCATCCCTCCGCCTTTCGGCTCGCGGCCCGCCTGGTGTCACTCGCGCCGCCGGGCCTCAATCACGTGTTCTTCGTCAATTCCGGCTCGGAGGCCGTCGATGCCGCGCTCAAGATCGCGCGCGCCTTTTTTCAGAAATCCGGCCAGGACCAACGCTTCCGCCTGATCGGGCGCGACCGGGGCTATCACGGTGCGACCTATGCCGGAATTTCGGTCGGCGGCATCGCCAACAATCGCAGGCATTTCGGCCCTCTTCTTCCGGGTACGGACGATCATCTGCCGCTTCCCTACGACCGTGCGCGAATGGCGTTCACACGACGCGAGCCCGAGGGTGGCGCGGAATTCGCGGAAGCGCTCGCACGCACGATCGCCTTGCATGGCGCGGAGACGATCGCGGCCGTCATCGTCGAGCCAATGGCCGGGTCGGCCGGTGTGTTCGCTGCGCCGACGGATTATCTGCCGCGGCTGCGGGCGATTTGCGATGAGCATGGCATCCTTCTCATTTTCGACGAAGTGATCACTGGTTTCGGCCGCCTGGGTTGTGCTTTCGCGGCCGAGCGGTATGGCGTCGTCCCCGACATGATCGTGTTCGCAAAGGGCGTCACCAACGGCGCGGTTCCCATGGGGGGTGTGATCGCCTCGCGAAAAATTTACGACGCTTTCATGCAAGGTCCCGAGCGCGGAATAGAGCTGTTTCATGGCCATACCTATTCCGGCCATCCGCTCGCCTGCGCCGCCGCGCTCGCGAGTCTCGATCTCTATGAGGAAGAAGGGCTGTTCGAGCGGGCACTGGCGCTTGAGCCGGTTCTGGAAAATGCCGTGCATGCGCTCCGGGAAGCACCGCATGTTGCCGATATCCGCAATGCCGGGCTTGCTGCCGGCATCGATCTCGATCCGGACTTGAGCGAGCCGGGACGTCGAGGTTATGAGGTCCTGACGCGCGCCTTCGCAGACGAAAACCTGGTGCTGCGGGTCTCGGGCGACACGATTGCGCTGGCGCCGGCGTTGGTCGCCTCGGAAGCGGAGATCGCGTGCATGGTCGAGGGCGTGGATCGGGTGCTGCAAACGCTGGATCGGGTGGGATGATCGTTTTGCGCAGAATGACCCTGCTCGGATTTGTCCTGGTCGCGCCACCCGCCATGACCGCGCTCCTCTATGCGATGAGCGAAGTCCTCCTGGTCGCCACGCACCGCGCCATCGATCCGAGGGTTCTGTGGTATGCAGCGGCAATCGAACTGCCCGTCTTCTTGCTGTTCGCGGCTCTCGAAGCGAAGAACCGCTGGTAATCCAACTTTACTCTCGCGAGGCATGCATGCGCATCGGTATTCCAAAGGAAATCAAGAATCGCGAATATCGCGTGGGTCTCACGCCCGCGGCCGCGCGCGAGCTCGTGAGCCGCGGCCACGAAGTCATCGTGGAAACGAAGGCGGCCGACGCCATCGGATTGAGTGACGACATGTACGTGCGCGCGGGCGCGCGGATTTTCTCCACCGCGGCGGAAATCTTCGACGCGGCCGACATGATCGTGAAGGTGAAGGAGCCGCAAGCGGCCGAGATCAAGCGGCTGAGGAAGGGCCAGACACTTTTTACCTATCTGCACCTGGCGCCCGATCCCGAGCAGACCCTCGGGCTGCTTGAATCCGGTGCTATCGCCATTGCCTACGAGACGGTGACCGACGCACGGGGCGGTTTGCCGCTGCTTGCACCCATGAGCGAAGTGGCCGGGCGCATGTCGATCCAGGCCGGCGCGCACTCGCTCGAAATCGCGCAGGGCGGCCGCGGCATGCTGCTCGGCGGGGTTCCCGGCGTGCCAGCGGCGAAAGTGGTTATCCTGGGAGGAGGCGTTGTCGGCACGAACGCTGCGCGCATGGCGATGGGGCTCGAAGCCCATGTCACCATCCTCGACGTTTCGCTCCCCCGACTCAATGAGCTCGACCTGCAATTCGGCGCGATGCTGAACACGATCTATTCCACGATCGATTCGATTGAGGAGAGCGTCGTCAGCGCCGACCTCGTGATCGGCGGCGTGCTGCTGCCGGGCGCAGCAGCGCCGAAGCTGATCACCGAGAAGATGGTCAAGCAGATGAAGAAAGGCTCGGTAATCGTCGACGTGGCGATCGACCAGGGCGGCTGCGCAGAAACCTCGCACGCGACCACGCACGATGCGCCGACCTATCTGGTGCACGACGTGGTGCATTACTGCGTCGCCAACATGCCGGGGGGTGTTGCGCGCACTTCGACTTTCGCGCTCAACAACGCGACTTTGCCGTTCACGCTCGCGCTCGCCGAGTCCGGGCCCGAACAGGCAATGAGGAAAAATCCGCATCTGCGTGCCGGTCTCAACGTCTACAAGAACACGCTCACCTACAAGGCCGTCGCCGAAGCGCAGAATCTACCCTACCGCAGCGCCGAGGACGTGTTGGGGGCGTAGCCGGAATGGTGTTCGCGTCGAAATGCTGCCTCATCGCTTTGCCGCATAGAACGAATAGATTCACAATGAGACAGTGAGGCAGTGAGAATTATTGCGCGCCGGAGGCGCGCGACTCTCCTCTCCCTGCCTCACTGTCTCATTGTGAGTTTACTTGTTGCGCGGTTGCGTCTCACGCGATGGTCGCGCCGCCGTCTATCACGATCGTCTGTCCGGTCATGAAGGCGCCCGCTTTCGAGGCGAGAAAGACTGCCGCGCCCGCAATTTCGTCTGGTTCGCCGATGCGTCGCAACGGCGCGCCCGAAGTCGAACGCTTCAGAATCTCCGGATTGTCCCACAGCGCGCGCGCGAAATCAGTCTTGATGAGTCCGGGCGCAATACAGTTTACGCGCACGTTCTGTGGACCATATTCGACGGCGAGATTGCGCGCGAGTTGCATATCAGCAGCCTTGGAAATGCAATAGGCGCCGATCACGGGGGAGCCGCGCAGACCTCCGATCGAGGAGACGATGACGATGGACCCCTCGCGGCGATCGGCCATCTCGGGAATCACAAGCTGGCAGAGCCAGTGGTTCGAGCGCACATTGGCGCCCATGATCTTGTCGAAGGCATCGTCGGGCATTTCCATCTGCGGCCCGAAATAGGGATTGATGGCGGCGTTGCAGACGAGCACGTCGATCCGCTGCCATTTTGCACGCGTGGCGGCGACCAGCGCCTGAAGCTGCTCCTTGTAATTGATGTTGCAGGGCACGGGCAGCGCGACATCCCCGGCGCGCGCCTTGTTGATGGCAGTCGCCACGCGCTCGCAGGCATCCGCCTTGCGGCTGGAGACGATGACTTTCGCGCCATGCTGGGCCAGCCGATGAACGATGGCTTCGCCGATTCCCCGCGTGGAGCCCGTCACCAGCGCGACTTTGCCGGTCAGATCGAAAAGTTCCATCTTGCGTTCCTTTCCGGAAAGCCTATGCCCGCAGTTTCATTGTTAGTCCGGGCCGCAGACCGCGACAAACCGGTATCGGCCCGCATCGCGGAGAACCCGATGTCGAAAACAGTCCTGATCGCTGCAGCGATTGCAATGCTGGCGGGCTGCATGACGGAACCGCCGCCGGAGCGCGCCTATCCCCCCGAATTCGCGCCTCCGCTACCCCCGCGGGCCTCGAAAGCGCCGGCGGAGACTACAGCCCCGGCTTCCAGTCTGCATCGGGCCGAAATCAAGCCGCTCGGTCGTGGCATGCTCACCGCGCAGGCAGCGGGGGGCTACATGGATGGGCAGGAGAAGGAGCTCCGCGCCGACCTGCGCGGCACCGGCATCACCGTCAGCCGCATGGGAGACAGCCTGGTCCTCAATTTGCGCGCCGACACGGTGTTTGGCGGCAAAACGGCCGAAATCAGCGAACAGGGGCGGCGCATCGTCGACAAGATTTCCGACAGTGTCCGGAAGTTTGACAGCACCCAGATTGTCATCAATGGCTTCACGGATACGACGGGTACCGAGGCGCGAAACCTGAAAATCTCGCAGGAACGCGCCGACACCGTCGCCAAGGCTTTCACCGAGGATGGCGTGGAGTCGCATCGCGTAGCCGCCAAGGGCTTCGGCGATGAGATCCTCAAAATTCCGACCGGCCCCGATGTGAGCGAGCCGCGCAACCGCCGGCTCGAAATCCGCATCACGCCGCGTGTTAAAACCTGATCGAGTCTGACGCTCAGCTCTTCAGTGCCACGTCGATTGCCGAAGTCAGCTCCGGGGCGTCGGGTGGAGTGCGCGAGCCGAACGTTCCGGCGATCGTTCCGTCGCGGCCGAAGAGGTATTTGTGGAAATTCCATTTCGGCGCGGCGGCCTCGCCGAGTTCTTCCGCCACCCATTTGTAGAGTGGATGGGCATCGGGGCCGATCACGTGTTCCTTCGCGGTCATCGGAAAATCGACGCCATAGCGCGTCTCGCAGAAGGTCGTGATTTCGGCTTCGCTTCCCGGCTCCTGGGCGCCGAAATCATTCGCCGGCACACCAAGCACCACGAGTCCATCATTCTTCCGCGCCGTCCACAGCGCTTCGAGGCCGCTATATTGCGGAGTCAATCCACACTGACTTGCGACGTTTACCACGAGGAGCGCGTTGCCTTTGAATCTCGAAACCGGCAAATCGCCTCCGTCGATGGAGCGGAAAGCAAAATCGTAGGCGTTCTTCGCGGTCATGAGGCGTCCTCGCTGCAATTTTGTCGAGTTTAGAGCAAACTCAGGCGGAATTGAACAAGGTGGCAGGGGTGGAAATTTGAATTTGGCATCGCCGATTGGATCCGAATCGCCAGAGATTCTCGGCGGCCTTGGCGCGATCGCGGATTCCTATGACGCTTTGCTGTGCGACGTGTGGGGGGTGCTGCATGACGGGCGCAGCGCCCGCATTTTCGCCGTGGACGCATTGCAGCGGTTCCGCCGCCTGCGCGGTCCGGTCATCCTGCTTTCGAATGCCCCCAGGCCGGCCGAGGACGTGCAGAAGCAGTTCGAGCGTCTCGGCATCGCCGAAGACAGCTACGACGCGATACTGACATCGGGGATGCTGGCGCGGAACGAACTTGCGCGGCGCGCAGCGGACAGGGAGCTGAAGCTGCTCCATATCGGTCCCGAACGCGACCGCGGCATTTTCGCAGGTTTGCCCATCGCCTGCGTCGAAGCGAATCGCGCCGAGGTCGCTGTGTGCACCGGACTCTACGACGACGACCATGAGACGCCGGACGATTATCGCGATCTCCTGCTGGACGTGAAAAGCCGCGGGCTGGTGCTCCTCTGCGCCAATCCCGACATCGTCGTCCAGCGCGGAGGCGTTCTTGTCTATTGCGCCGGTGCGCTGGCGCGATCCTATGAGAGCATGGGAGGAACATCGATCTACTACGGCAAGCCGCACGCGCCCATCTATGCGGCGGCATTCGAACTCGCGCGAACGAAGCACGAGGTTGGGCGCGCACTCGCGATCGGCGGCGGGCTGGAGACTGACATTCGCGGCGCGAATGCCGCGGGCATAGACGCGCTGTTCATCGTTGACGGCATTCATGGCGAGAACATCCCCGAAGTCACCACTTCCGTCATCGCTGCGCTCTTCGCGCAGGCCGGAGTCCAGGCGAGGGGCGCGATGCGGGCGCTTGTCTGGTAGCCGCGCCGCGGATAAGACGGACTCGAAATCACCGAGTCGCCCGATGAGCTACGCAATCGAAGATCTTCAGCCCGGCATGTCGGCGAATTTCGTCAAGACCGTGACTGAACGCGACATCGCTCTATTCGGCGAGGTCAGCGGCGACGTCAATCCGGTTCATTTCGACGATGACTTTGCCAGCAAGACTCCCTTCAAGGGACGGATTGCCCATGGCGTTCTTGGCGCCAGCTATATCTCCACGGTGCTAGGCATGAAGATGCCTGGTCCTGGTACGATCTTTCTCGGGCTCAACATCCGCTTCAAGGCGCCCGTGCGCATCGGCGACACCGTTACGGCGATTTGCACAGTGCGGGACGTCATTGCCGAGAAGCGGCGCGTGATTTTCGATTGCGCTTGCAAGGTCGGCGACACAGTCGTCATCGAAGGCGAAGCGACGGTCATGCCTCCGGCGCGGCCGAAAGCCTGACCCGGGCGGCATGCGGATATTCCGGCACTTTGACGACGTCCCGGACGGTTTCAGAGGCGGCGTCGTGGCCATCGGGAATTTCGACGGCGTGCATCTCGGCCACCAGGCGCTGATGGCGGAAGCGCGGCGGCTCGCGGCCGAGCGCAACACGACATTCGACGTGCTCGCTTTCGAACCTCACCCCCAGGAATTTTTCCATCCCCGCGCCGAATGCTTTCGCCTCACGCCGTTCCGCACCAAGACGCGGCTGATGGCGGCCCAGGGCGCAGATGCAATGTTTGCACTCGCCTTCGATGCGGAGATGGCGGCGAAGTCGGCGCAGGATTTCATCATGGACGTGCTGATCGTGGGGCTCGGCGCGGGCGCGGTGATCGTGGGCGCCGATTTCCAGTTCGGCAAACTCCGCGCGGGCAACACCGCCGTGCTTTCCTATATGGGCGAGATGGAAGGACTGGGCGTCACGATATTTGAGCCCGTCGAAGACGAATTGCACGGAAAGATTTCCTCCTCGCGCATCCGCGACGCGCTCAAATCAGGCCATCCGGAGGTCGCCGCGCGTCTGCTCGGTCATTTCTGGACTGTCGAGTCGCGGGTTGAGCACGGCGACAAGCGCGGACGTACGATTGGCGTGCCGACCGCGAATATGCAGCTCCACGGATATCTCGTGCCGGCGTTCGGCGTCTATGCGGTGCGCGCGACGCTCATGGAAGAGGACCAACCCGCGGGCTCGTACGAAGGCGTGGCAAATTTCGGTGTCCGTCCCATGTTCAAGATGTCGACGCCGCTTCTTGAAACATATCTGTTCGAATTCTCGGGCGATCTTTACGGCAAGCATCTCGCCGTCGAACTTGTCGCCTATCTACGCCCCGAGGCAAAACTCTCCGGTCTCGACGCGCTCAAAGCGCAGATCGAAGGCGACGCGCTGGCCGCGCGGGAGGCGCTTGGAAACGCTTGCTCAGGCATGCAGTAATCCCCCGCTGGACGCGAGTAGAGTGCGCTGTTAGAACGTTTTACACGCTCTGCAGGCTTGGCCATGAAATTCCTGGGTCTCGGGAAAATATTGCGAATTCGCCACCCGGCGCCGCGCCGGGGAGCATGACGCTGCCCTTGCACGATCCGCCGGGTTCACGCGTCCGCAACTCCTGAAGGCCTCGCCCACATGACCGAATTTTCGATAGCCGATACCGCGCCGCGCGACTACCGCGCCACGGTCTTTCTCCCCTCGACCTCCTTCGCTATGAAAGCGGGACTGCCCGAGGCCGAGCCGAAACTGCTGGCGCGCTGGGAAAAGATGGATCTGTATGCCCGTATCCGCGCGCAGGCGAAAGGACGCCCGCTCTTCGTTCTGCATGACGGCCCGCCTTACGCAAACGGCGAGATTCATTCCGGAACGGGGCTCAACAAGATCCTTAAGGATTTTGTCGTGCGCAGCCAGGGCATGCTTGGCCGCGACGCGCCCTATGTGCCCGGCTGGGACTGCCACGGCCTGCCCATCGAATGGAAGATCGAGGAGCGATACCGCGCCGAAGGCAAGACGAAGGACGACGTTCCGATCGCGCAACTGAGAAGCGATTGCCGCGAATTCGCCACGCACTGGATCGGCGTACAGCGTGAACAGTTCAAGCGGCTGGGGTGCATCGGTGAATGGGATGCGCCCTACACGACGATGGATTTCCGCGCGGAGGCGGTGATCGCGGGCGAGCTCCACAAATTCGTGCGCAACAAGCTGCTCTATCTGGGTTTCCGGCCCATCATGTGGTCGCCGGTGGAGAAGACGGCGCTCGCCGAGGCGGAAGTCGAGTATCGCGAAAAGACGTCACCCACGATCTATGTGAAGTTTCCGGTGGTCGGCGTCCGGTTGAGTAGAAACAACACCTCAATCACGGCGCTTGCGGAGCGATATCCCGAGTTGGGGCTGGTCGGTGCGTCTGTAGTAATTTGGACGACAACGCCTTGGACAATCCCCGGCAACAGAGCAGTCGCATATTCTCCCGAGATCGCTCGCCGCCATGGTTATGGGCTGTACGAAGTCGTCGATGTTTCTGACGCAAGTATGGCTGTTAAGGGCGAGAAGCTCGTGTTGGCTGATGAGTTGGCGAAGCAAACAGAATCTCACGCAAAGGCAACCTTTTCTCGACTTAAGACGATTGATCCAAAGGCAATCGCGTACTGCGCTCGTCCGATTCCGCGCCGGAATGACCCATTTCTGGTGCCGGTGCTCGCCGGCGAGCATGTTACCGCTGACGCAGGCACGGGATTTGTTCACACAGCTCCGGCGCATGGTGTTGAAGATGCCGATGTGTGGACCGCTAACAATCACGGCATCGAAGCTGACAAAGCTGAAAGCGCCTCTTGGCGCGGCGCTAGGGACGTCGAGACCGAAGTACATGAAACCGTTGACGAAGGTGGAGTGTTCACTCGCCACGCGCATGAATTAGAAGGAAAGAGAATCCTCACGCCGGACGGCAAGGACGGCGACGCGAATGGCGCGGTGATCAAGGAGCTGATCGCGGCGGGCGCGCTTCTCGCCAAGGGTTCGCTCCGCCATCAATATCCCCATAGCTGGCGGTCGAAGGCGCCGGTGATCTTCCGCGCCACGCCGCAATGGTTTGCCGCCATCGACAAGCCCATGGCGGGATTCGGTGGCGACACGCTCCGACAACGTGCCATGGAATCTGTCCGCGTCACGCGGTGGTTTCCAAGGCAGGCCGAGAATCGCATGGCCTCGATGGTGGAAACTCGACCCGACTGGGTGCTGTCGCGCCAGCGTGCCTGGGGCGTTCCCATCGCGATCTTCGTACACAAGGAGAGCGGGGAGATCCTGGACGATCCCGATGTCAACACGCGCATCGTCGATGCGTTCACGCAGGAAGGCGCTGATGCGTGGTTCAATTCGCCGCCGCAACGCTTTCTCGGCGATCGTCGCGATCCCGATCACTATGAGCAGGTGATGGACATTCTGGATGTGTGGTTCGATTCCGGATCGACCTACGTCTTCACTGTCGAGAATCCGATCGAACCGTCATGGCCGAAAGCCGCGCGCGCCGATCTCTATCTCGAAGGCTCCGACCAGCATCGCGGCTGGTTCCAGTCCTCGCTGCTCGAAAGCTGCGGCACCCGCGGCCGCGCGCCTTACGAAGCGGTTTTGACCCATGGCTTCGTGCTCGACGAGCGGGGGCACAAAATGTCGAAATCGCTCGGCAATACGCTCCTGCCGCAGACGATTGCAGACAAGAACGGTGCCGAGATTTTGCGGACGTGGGCGGCAAGCTCGGATTTCACCGAGGACCTCCGTATCGGACCTGAGATCGTCAAGGCGAATGTCGACGCCTACCGGCGCCTGCGCAATACGATCCGCTTCATGCTCGCCAACCTGGCAGGCTTCGCGGCGCGCGAGCAGATCGGCTTCGACGCGATGCCGCCGCTTGAGCGCTATATTCTCGCAAGGCTCGCCGAGCTCGACCAAAGCGTGCGCGCGGATTATGCGGAATTCGATTTCAACCGCGTCTACGCACAGCTCTTCAATTTCTGCACCAACGAGCTTTCGGCGTTCTATTTCGATATCCGCAAGGATGCGCTCTATTGCGACCGTGCGGACTCCCTGAGGCGCCGCGCGGCGCGCACGGCCCTCGACGAGGTTTTCCGGCGGGTTGTCTGCTGGCTTGCTCCGATCCTGTGCTTCACAATGGAGGAGGCTTGGACCTGCCGGTATCCCGAGGAGGACGCCAGCGTGCACCTCGAGCTTTTCCCGCCGACGCCTTCGTCGTGGAGGGATTCCGGCACGATCGCGACCTGGAACCGGATCAGGTCTCTGCGGCGCGTGGTGACGGGCGCGCTGGAGATCGCGCGGCGCGACAAGATCATCGGCGCCAGCCTCGAGGCGGCCCCCATGTTCTATGTGGCCGATCCGAGGGACTCGGCCCTGTTCGACGGCGTGAACCTCTCGGAAATCGCCATCACATCGGGCGCGCGGGTGGAATTGGGCGAGGGCCCCGCGGACGCTTTCCGGCTCGCGGATGTTCCAGGCGCCGCGGCGCTCTTCCGCCACGCCGAGGGGCGCAAATGTGCGCGCTGCTGGAAGGTACTGCCCGAAGTCGGCACGGTCGCCGGCCACCAGGACCTTTGCGTCCGCTGCAGCGATGCGGTGGATCATTTCGAGAAAGTGCCCGCATGACTCCGCGCGACCTGGGGCTGACCTGCACCGCGGCGGCGCTCGCCGCCGATCAGGGTTCGAAGCTCGCCATGCTCTA
>Ga0182024_10007343_pt1 | contig 23779 bp, 10 predicted proteins | sample P32metaG_FD_120480 | JGI IMG/M metagenome (GOLD analysis project Ga0182024, IMG submission 120480) | Permafrost microbial communities from Stordalen Mire, Sweden - P3-2 metaG (Illumina Assembly) | ecosystem: Environmental > Terrestrial > Soil > Wetlands > Permafrost | place: Sweden: Stordalen... | reverse complement strand
TTTCGCCGTTGTCCTGGATGCCGTCGCCGTTGGCGTCGTTGAAGACGGTGCCGGTGATGGCAGCGGTCGGGATCGCGATCGCCTCATCACCGAAGTTCTGTCCCGAAAGCTCCCCTCCCGGCGCGAGGGTTAGATGGTAACCGAAGCCTCCGCTCGGCTGCGTCTGCTTATAGCCGGACGGAATGACTTGGCGGATGATGACTTTGCCCGCCGGCAACCCGGACAGAACGTAGCCTCCGCCGGCATTGGTCATGGTGGTGGGGTCGCCGACGACGTAGTACCCGACGTTGCCCAGGTCGTCGTAGACCTGAACGCCGGGCAAGCCGTTGTCATGGTCCTCCTCCATGCCGACCCCGTCGATGTCGTCGTAGACCACGCCGGTGACGGTGGCGGCCGCGGCGGCGCTGGTTTCGTCACCGAAGTTCTGTCCCGATAGCGTCTGACCTGTGGAAACCGTCACGTGGTGGCCCAGCCCGCCGGCCGGAGAAGTCTGCGCGTAGCCGGCAGGAGGGACCTGGCGGACGATGAAGTTGCCCGCGGCTAGGCCCGGCAGCGTGTAGCCGCCGGTAGCGTTGGTTGTGGTGCTGGGGTCACCGGTGACGAAGTGCCCGACGTTGCCGAGGTCCAGGTAGACCTGGACGGCAGCCAGGCCGCCTTCGCCGTTGTCCTGGGTGCCATCACCGTTGGCATCGCTGAAGACGGTGCCGGTGATGACGGCGCTGGAGGACGCGTTTTGCACTTCCACGGCCCCGATGTCGACCTTGCCGTTGACGACGCGGGAGAAGCCGCGCTGGTCTGTGGTGACGCCGGCCGGGACCAGGGCGACGGATCCTGCACCCAGGGCGGGGCTGCCGGTCAGCGGAACCATGGTCTGCGTCGGCCCGCCGTTGTTGGCCAGCGGCCCGAGATCGGGGTTCAACGGATGGGCCTTGGTGCCGGTGAGGTCGGTGGATTTCCAGCCGGTGCTGCCGTCGGTTTGCCCGATGAGATTGGAGCCCGACGATTGAACGGCGCCGGAGACGTCGGGGCCTGTGCCGGCGATGGCGCTGCCGCCTGAACCTGTGCCGGCGATGACCTGGTTCTGAGCGATAATGGTATTCGAAATGACGGTGGAGGAACTGGAAGGATAGACGCCCAGACCGCCGCCCATTCCGGGGGCGGCGTAGGTATTGGAAGCCGGGGGGTACACTGTCCCGCCACCGGCGGCATTGTCGAAGATGGTGGAGTCGGCCAGGGTCAGGCCGCCGTGGTTGCCAATTCCACCTCCCGATTGGCCGCTGGAATTGCCCGAGATGGTGCAGTCGGTCAGGGTCATGGTGCCGTAGTTCCCGATTCCGCCGTCGATTCCCGGCTCGTCGACATGGAAGTCGAAGCCAAAGACGGCATTGTCCGAGACGGTAACTCCGGTCAGGGTAGCGGTCCCGTGGTTGTCAATTCCGCCTGAGTCGTCGCCCGAGTTGGCCGAAACAGTGACACCGTTCAGAGTCATTTTCGCTCCGGACTCGTTTTCGATTCCGCCGGCGTCGTAAAAAAATGTCGAGTTGTTCGCGACCGTGCAGTTGTCGAGGACGAGCGTGCCCGTGTTGTCGATTCCGCCGCCGGTTCCAGACTCGTCTGAGTTCCCGGTAACACTGACGCTTGTCAGGGTCAGCGTGCCGGTGTTCCTGATCCCGCCGCCGTTACTGCCAGAGCTGCGACCATCGGCAATCGTCAGGCCGGAGATTGTCGCGGTCACCGCCGCGTCGATGACGAAATCCGTGCTGGCCTGATTGCCGTTGACCGTTACGCCCGCCAATGGGCCGGTGATGGTGACCGGCTGCTTGCCGCTGATCTCCAGGTCGGTGCCGTCGAGGGTGATCGTCTTGGCCGTGGCGAAGACGGTCGGGCTGAAGGTGATGGTCGTGGCCGTGGTGCTGCCGTTGGTGATATGGATGGCGTCGCGCAGGCTGACGACGGTACTGCCCGTCGCGTCTGTCGCGTCTGCCGTCGTGTTGACGACGACTGACGTGAACAGGAGCCGGCGCTCGAGCGGCTCGACTGCCGCCGTCAGGCGGGCGCGCTGGTTCCGCAAAGACCGACGGGTAATGTGAGTCATAGCAAGCTCCTTAAATAGGTAAGTATCTAAAGTCCCTCCCTCGTCCCTTCGCCCTCCCCCGGAGTACCGCGGTACTCCGGGATGGGGAGCGATCGCATGCGCTGGCTATTCATGCGCCGTCGCTTAGGGTACGGAACCTCATGCCTTGTCCCCAAAGTTCTCTCCCGAAAGGGTCTTCCCTGCGGAGACAATCAGATGGTGGCCGAAGCCGTTTGCCGGGGTCGTCTGAACGTAGCCCAGGGGCAGGGCCTGGCGAACGATATAGTCTCCCGCGGCCAGGCCCGAGAGCATGTAGCCGCCGCTGTCGTCGGTGGTGGTGGTGGGGTCGCCGGTGACGAAGTAGCCGACGTTGCCCAGGTCCAGGTAAACCTGAACGCCGGCCAGACCGGTTTCGCCGTTGTCCTGGATGCCGTCGCCGTTGGCGTCGTTGAAGACGGTGCCGCTGATGGTGGCTGGCGGGGCGGCGGTGGACTTGTCACCGAAGTTCTCGCCGGAAAGGGTCTGCCCGGCAGAGACGGTCACATGATGACCGAGGCCGCCGCTCGGGAATGTCTGGGCAAAGCCGGCAGGGGCGATCTGGCGGATGATGTAGGCGCCGGCGGCTAACCCCGGCAGAGTGTACCGGCCGGTGGCATTGGTGACGGTGATGGGGTCGCCGGTGACGAAGTAGCCGAAGTTGTCGAGGTCGGCGTAGACCTGGACGCCGGCCAGCCCGGTTTCGCCGTTGTCCTGGGCGCCGTCGCCGTTGGCGTCGTTGAAGACGGTGCCGGTAATGGCGGCGGGCTGCGGAGTGGTGGACTGGTCGCCGAAGTTCTGTCCCGAAAGGTCCTGTCCCAGGAAGACCGAGACGTGGTGACCGAAGCCATTGGCGGGGGCCGTCTGATTGAAGCCCGAGGGAGCGACCTGGCGAACGATGTAGTTCCCCGTGGCCAGCCCCCCCAGCGAGTAGCCGCCGGCGGCGTTGGTAGTGGTGGTGGGGTCGCCAGCGACGAAGTATCCGACGTTCCCGAGGTCGGCGTAGACCTGGACGTCGCCCAGCCCGGCTTCGCCGTTGTCCTGGCTGCCGTCGCCGTTGGCATCATTGAAGACGGTACCGGAGATGACCGCGCCACTTGGAGATACCGGGAAGCTGGCGGGCGGGGAGACGTCGCCGGAGGCGTCAGACACGATGACCGTCACAGTGAACGTGGGCGCACCGGCAAACGTGTGCGTTAGTGAGCCCAGCGAACCGACGGCACTGACCGTGAACGAACTGTCGGGCGACCCGTCTCCCCAAACGACATTCACCGTGAACGGCCCCTTGCCGGCAGGGTCGGTGAACGACCCCAGCTTGATGGAAGCGGATTTCCCGGCGGCGACCGTCTGTGCCGCCGGGGGCGTGACCGGGACGGCTGATGCGTTCTGCAACTCGACTGCCCCGATATCGACCTTGCCGGCCACGACGCGGGCAAAGCCGCGCTGGTCGGTCGTGACGCCGGCGGGGATCAGGGCGACCGACCCGGCGCCGATGGCAGGGCTGCCGGCCAGCGGAGGCTGCGCTTGCGTCGCCCCGCCATAGTTGCCCAGCGGCGCGAGGTCCGGGTTCAGCGGACTGGCGGAGGTGCCGGTCAGGTCGGTGGAAACGAAGCCGGAACTGCGGCTGTCGACAGCTTCGATGAGGTTGTGACCCAGGGATTTGACGGTCCCAATCACATCAATGTTATAGCTGTTCGAAGTGTCACCGGTGACGATGCTGTTCGCCAGAGTCAGCGTCCCCGACTGATTGTAGATGTTTTGATAGCTACCCGAAATCGTGCAATCGGAGACAGATGCCGTTCCCGAGTTGTAGATTGCCGCGCCGAGGTCGGCATCGTTCCCCGACAAAGTGCTGTTGGTCAGCGTAAGCGTTCCGCCGCTGCCGTTGAGAATGGCGCCGCCGACTGAAGTGTCAGAGCCCAGGTCGGGCCTGATCGTGTTGTCGGCGCCTGGCGGGAAAGCTTCGGAATAGGCGGTGGCCACATTTCCGGAAAAGTCGCAGCCTGTGACCGTTGCCACGCCGCCATTCAACAGACCGCCCCCGGGGCCGTAGATGCCGCCGTCCAGGTTGTTCCCCGAAATCGTGCTGTCTTGCAGGACAAGTGTGCCGCTGTTGTCGATCCCGCTGTGAGGGTCATCGGTAATAGTGCAGTTGCTGGCCGTCAGATTGCCGCTGTTGTTGATCCCGGCGCCTGAAACCGTTGATCCCGACAGACTTGCGGTGACGCCGGCGTCGACGGTCAGGCCGGCCCCGGCGATGGTTACGCCTGCCGCCGGGCCGACAATGCTGACCGAGGCGTTGGTGTTGCTCAGCTCCAGGGCGCCTTTGCCGAGCGTAATGGTCTGCGCCGTGGCAAATACCTTCGGATCGAAGCTGATGGTGGTTGGACTGGTGCTTTGGTCGGCCCGCGTGACGGCGTCGCGCAGGCTGATGGTCGAGCTGGCCGGCGAATCGACCTGGTCGAGGACCGTGTTGACGACAATGGTGCTCAGCACCAACCGCACCTCCAATGCCTCCACAGCGGCCAGAATTCGGCGGCGCGAGCGGGAAGCGGCGGAAACGCGATTCGACGCGAGGTTGCAAGTGCGGTCCGTGTTCATGAGCGGCATGGGAGTTTCCTTTCAGACTGGATGTCAATCGACGGGGCGGGGGTGAAAAGATCCGAGAGAAATCAGGAGGTCGGAGCCCCGGCGTCGCTCCGACCCCCTTTGTAGAAACGGGTCCCTCGGTCACGCCTTGTCCCCAAAGGTCTGCCCGGACAGGGTCTGCCCGGCGGAGACGGTGACATGCCGGCCGAAGCCGTTTGCCGGGGTCGTCTGAACGTAGCCCAGGGGCAGGGCCTGGCGGACGATATAGTTTCCCGCGGCCAGCCCCGACAGTGTGTAGCCGCCAGTGGCGTTGGTCATGGTGGTGGGGTCGCCGGTGACGAAGTAGCCGACGTTGCCAAGGTCCAAGTAGACTTGAACGCTGGCCAGGCCCATCTCGCCGTCGTCCTGAATGCCGTCGCCGTTGGCGTCGTTAAAGACTATGCCGGTGATGACGGCAGGCGGGGCGGCGGCGGACCTGTCGCCGAAGTTCTGTCCGGAAAGGGTCTGCCCGGCGGAGACGGTCACGTGGTGACCGAGGCCGCCGCTCGGGGATGTCTGGGCGTCGCCTAGAGGCTGCACCTGGCGGACAATGTAGTTCCCCGCGGCCAGCCCCGACAGCGTGTAATTCCCGTTGGCGTTGGTCGTCGTGGTAGGGTCGCCGGTGACGAAGTAGCCGACGTTCCCGAGGTCGGCGTAGACTTGGACGCCGGCCAAGCCGGCTTCGCCGTTGTCCTGGGCGCCGTCGCCGTTGGCGTCGTTGAAGACGGTGCCGGTGATGGTGGCCGATGTGGCGGCAATGGCCTTGTCGCCGAAGTTGTCTCCGGTAAGGGTATTATTTGCGGGGAGGGCCAAGTGGATACCGAGCCCGCCGCTCGGAGCCGTCTGGGCGTAGCCCGAAGGGACGACCTGGCGGATGATGTATTGGCCCGCGGCCAGGCCACCCAGCGCGTAGGTGCCATCGCCGCCGGTCGTGGTTGTGGGGTCGCCGGTGACGAAGTAACCAACGTTGCCGAGGTCAGCGTAGACCTGAACGCCGGCCAGGCCGGCTTCGCCGTTGTCCTGGGCGCCGTCGCCGTTGGCGTCGTTGAAGACGGTGCCGGTGATGTAGGACTGTGCGCCCTGGGTGAACTTGTCCCCGAAGTTCTGTGTCGGGAGGACTTGGTGGAAGACGAGGGTTACGTGGAAACCGAGCCCGTTTGCCGGATAGGTCTGTGCGTAGCCGGAAGGGATGATCTGGCGGATGATGTAGTTGCCCGCGGCCAGGCCCTCCAGCGTGTAGACGCCGTTGCCGTCGGTTATGGCAGTGGGGTCTCCCGAGACGAAGGAACCGACATTGCCGAGGTCGGCGTAGACTTGAACGCCGCCCAGGCCGATTTCGCCGTTGTCCTGGCTGCCGTCGCCGTTATCGTCTTCGAAGACCGTGCCGCTGACGCCGACTGCCCCGACGCCGAAAACGGCGGGCTTGGAGACGTCACCGGAAGCGTCCGATACCAGGATCGTGGTGGTAAACGAATGGATGGTGGTCGTGAACGTGTGGGTAAGCGAGCCCAGTGACCCGGCGGTGCTGACGGAGAAGGCGCTGTTCGGCGATCCATCGCCCCAGATGACCAGCACCGCATAGGGTCCTTTGCCGGAAGGGTCGGTGAACGACCCGAGCGCGATCGAAGTGGGCACTCCGGCGAGCACGCTCTGATTCACGGGGGGCGTGACGGTGACGACCGATACTGCCTGCAACTCCACTGATCCGATCTCCACCTTGCCGTTGACCACCCGGGCAAAGCCGCGCTGGTCGGTGGTGACGCCGGCTGGAATGAGGGCAACCGACCCGGCGCCGATGGCCGGGCTGCCGGGCAGCGGGACCTGCGTCTGCGTGGGGCCGCCGAAGGACCCCAGCGGCGCGAGCAAGGCGTTCAGCGGATGGGCGGCGGTGCCGGTCAGGTCGGTGGATACCCATCCGGTGCTTCCGTTGGTCTGGCCGATGAGGTTGTAGCCCTTGGACTGGACAGCGCCGAAGACGTCGGGGCCGGTTCCGCCGGTGGCCTGGTTGCCGGAAATAATCGTGTTTTCGATCAGTGTTACCGTCGTACTAAGTGGGGCGACCCAGAGACCGCCGCCGACACCGGGGCTGGGGGTCGGGGCGAAGGCGGCCCCTTCTTCTTCGCTGTAGGCGGCATTGTTGGAGATGGTGCAGTCGGCCAGCGTCAGGCTACCGCCGTTGTTGATCCCACCGCCGCTGGAATCGGTGGAGTTCCCCGAGATCGTGCAGTCGGTCAGGGTCATGGAGCCGGAGTTGCCGATGCCGCCGCTGGGCCCGAGGCTGCTGCCGCCCGGAGTGGCGAAGATGCCGGATGAATTGCCGGAGATGGTCGAGGCGGTCAGCGCGGCGGTGCCCTGATTATCGATGCCGCCCTGGCCATAGGCGTGATTGCCCGAAACAGTGGTGTCGGCCAGGGTCATTTTGGCGCCGGTTTCGTTTTCGATGCCGCCTCCGGAACTCCCGCCGAAGTTTCCGTCGATGCTCGAATTGGAAATGGTGATGGTGCCGGTGTTATCGATGCCGCCGCCTTCGCTGGTAGGCTCGTCGGAGTCGTTGCCATCGGCGTTGTTGTCATCGATATTGACGTTGTTGAGCGTCATTTTGCCGGCGTTTGAGATTCCCGCGCCGTAGCCCAGATTGGTGTTGCCGCTGACGGTATCATTGTTCAGAGTCAGGGTGCCGGTGCTGTCGATGCCGCCGCCGTTGCCTCCGGTGTAATTTGCCGAGATGGTGCAGCCGGTCACTGTCGCGGTCCCGATATTGTAGATGCCGCCGCCGTGGTTGCTGTTGTTGCCGGAGATGGTGGAGTCGGTCACCGTGACAGTCCCGGCGTTGTCGATGCCGCCGACGAATTGGCCGCCGGTAATGGTCAAGCCGGTGATCGTGGCGGTTTCGCCCTTGTCGATGATGAAGTCCGTGCTGGCGTGGTTGCCGTTGACCGTCACGCCCGCCGCCGGGCCGGTAATTGTGACCGGCTTGCTCCCGCTGATGTCCAGGGCGTTGCCGTTAAGGGTGATCGTCTTCGCCGTGGCGAAGACGGTCGGATTGAAGGTGATCGTAGTCGGCGTGACGCTGTCGTTAGCGACGTTGATGGCATCGCGCAGGCTGACGACACTGCTGCCCGGAGCGTCGGTCACGTCTGCCGTGGTATTGACGACGACTGAAGTGAGAAGTAGCCGCCGCTCGAGCGGCTCGATTGCCGCCGCAAGCCGAGCGCGCTGAATCCGCAAAGACCGATGGATGATGTGAGTCATGGCAACCTCCAAAAGGATATAAAGCAAACAGACGCGTCAGCTATCGATGTGACGCTTGAGCGACTGCGAGATCAACGTCAAAGTTCTCAAGCTTTGTCCCCGAAGTTCTCTGCCGAAAGGGTCTGGCCTGCGGAGACGGTCACGTGGTGACCGTAGCCGTTGCTCGGACTCGTCTGAACGTAGCCTTTGGGCGGGACCTGGCGGACGATGTAGTTTCCCGCGGCCAGCGCCGACAAAGTATAGTCGCCACTGCCATCCGTCATGGTGGTGGGATCGCCGTTGACGAAGTAGCCGACGTTGCCGAGGTCCAGGTAGACCTCGATGTCGGCAATGCCGGTTTCGCCGTCGTCCTGGATGCCGTCGCCGTTGGCATCGTTGAAAACCGTGCCGGTGATGGTGGCGGTCGGGGTTGCGATGGGTTTGTCGCCGAAGTTCTCTCCGGTAAGGGTGTAATTCGCCGGAAGATGCAGGTGGATACCGAGCCCGCCGCTCGGGGCCGTCTGGGTGTAGCCCGAAGGGAGGACCTGGCGGATGATGTAGTTGCCTGCGTTCAGATTCGAAAGCATGTAGTAACCGCCGGCGATGGTCGTGAAAGTGGGGTCACCGGTGACGTAGTAACCGACGTTGCCAAGGTCTGCGTAAACCTGAACGCCGGCGATGCCGGTTTCGCCGCCGTCCTCAATACCGTTGCCATTGGAGTCGTCGAAGACGTTGCCTTCGATGTAGGACTGGGCGCCTTGGGTGGACTGGTCACCGAAGTTCAGCGGAGGGTTGTATCGCTCGACGTCGAGGGTCACGTGGAAACCAAGCCCGTTGCCCGGAAAGGTCTGCTTGTATCCGGAAGGGAGCATCTGGCGGATGATGTAGTTGCCCGAGGCCAGTCCCTGGAACGTGTAGACACCGTTGCCGTTGGTGGTGGCGGTGGGATCTCCGTTCACGAAGTAACCGACATTGCCGAGGTCGGCGTAGACTTCCACATCTCCCAGGCCAATTTCGCCGTCATCCTGGCTGCCGTCGCCGTTATCGTCCTGGAAAACCGTGCCGCTGATACCGGCTGAAGCGACATGCAGACCACCGGGGCTGGAAACGTCGCCGGAACCGTCTGATACGATGATTGTCCCGGCGAAGGACCTGTTGGTGGTGAAGGTGTGCGTCAGCGAACCCAATGACCCGGCGGCGCTGACGGAGAAGGAGCTGTCCGCCGATCCATCGCCCCAGATGACCACAACCGAATAGGGCCCCTTGCCGGCAGGATCGGTGAACGACCCGAGCAGGATGGACGTGGGTACTCCGGCTAACACGAGCTGCTGATAATTGGGAGTCGTGATGGCGATGGCCGATGCGGCCTGCAACTCCACCGATCCGATGTCTACCTTGCCGTTGACCACGCGGGCAAAGCCGCGCTGGTCGGTGGTGACGCCGGCGGCAATGAGGGCAACCGATCCCGCGCCGATGGCCAGGCTGCCGGGCAGCGGGACCTGCGTCTGCGTCGGCCCGCCGAACGGGCCCAGCGGCGAGAGCATGGCGTTGAGCGGATGGGCAGCGGTGCCGGTGAGGTCGGTGGATTTCCACCCGGTGCTGCCGGTGGTGTCGCCGATGAGGTTGTAGCCGGCGGATTGGACGGCGCCGTCGACGTCGCCTCCGCTGTTCACGAGATTCCCCGCGATGATGGTGTTGGCGACGACGGTGGAGGAGCTGGCGGGAGCGATGTGCAGGCCGTTGCCGTCGTTGCTTGAGATAGTGGAGTCGGCCAGAGTCAAAGCGCCGAAGTTGCCTATGCCGGCCCCCGAGCCGTAATTCGAGTTGCCGGAGATGGTGCAGTTCGTGAGGGTGATTTTTCCGTAGTTTGCGATTCCGCCGCCGTCCCCCGACCCGCCGCCTTCGGGGTAGAAAAAGCCGATGCCGCTGTTACCCGAGACGGTGACGCCGGTGAGCGTGGCGGTGCCCAGGTTGTAGATGCCTCCGACGGCTGAACCGGTGTTGCCGGAGACGGTGACGTTGGTGAGTGACAGGGTCGCGCCGCTCTCGTTGGTGATGCCGCCGCCGGCGCCGCCGACCCCCCCGGCGTCTCCGGAGTTGTTTGCCACGGTGCTGTTGGTGATGGTGAGGGTGCCGGTATTGTCGATGCCGCCGCCGACTAATTCACCGTCCAAGCCGCTTGCGGTGACGCTGACGCCCTTGAGGGTCAGCGTGCCGTTATTTTCAATCGCGCCGCCGTTGACGTTGGGGGCGCCGTCGGCATAGCCGTTTCCGCCGGCGATCGTCAAGCCGGACATCGTCGCGGTCACACCTTTGTCGATCAGGAAGTCGAGGACTTCGCCGTTTCCGTTGACCGTGACGCCTGCGGCGGGGCCGGTGATGGTGACCGGCTGCTTGGTGCTCAGTTCCAGCTCATAGTCGAGAAGACTGATTGTCTTGGCCGTCGCGAACACGGTCGGGCTGAAGGTGATGGTCGTGGCTGTGGTGCTGTTGTTGGCAACGGTGATGGCGTCGCGCAGGCTGACAACACTGCTGCCAGGCGCGTCCGTCGAATCTGCCGTCGTATTGACGACGACAGACGTGAGCAGCAGACGCCGCTCGAGCGGCTCGATTGCCGCGGCGAGGCGGACTCGCTGATTCCGGGAAGACCGATGAGTAATTTGAGTCATCGCAAGCTCCTAAAGTAGATGGGATACAGGGCCTCAGGCGGCTTGGGCCTTGTCCCCGAAGTTCTCTGCCGAAAGGGTCTGCCCGGCGGAGACGGTCACGTGGTGACCGTAGCCATTTGCCGGGGTCGTCTGAATGTAGCCCAGGGGCAGCGCCTGGCGAACAATGTAGCTTCCCGCGGCCAGCCCCGTCAGCGTGTAGTCGCCGCTGGCGTCGGTCATGGTTGTGGGATCGCCGGTGACGAAATAGCCGACGTTGTCGAGATCGATGTACACCTCAACATCTGCAATTCCGGTTTCGCCGGCGTCCTGAGTGCCGTCGCCGTTGATGTCGTTGAAGACCGTGCCGCTGATTGTGGCTGGCGGCGCGGCGGCGGACTTGTCACCGAAGTTCTGTCCCGAAAGCGTCTGCCCGGCGGAGATGGTCACGTGATGGCCGAAGCCGTTGCTCGGGGTTGTTTGGGCGTAGCCCAGAGGTCGAACCTGGCGGATGATGTAGTTTCCCGCGGCCAGGTCCGGCAGCGTGTAGCCGCCGGTGGCGTTGGTCGTGGTGGTCGGGTCCCCGGTGACGAAATAGCCGACGTTGCCAAGGTCGGCGTAGACCTGAACGCCGGCCAGGCCGGTTTCGCCGTTGTCCTGGGCGCCGTCGCCGTTGGCGTCGTTGAAGACCGTGCCTGTGATGGTGGCGAGAGAGGATGCGTTTTGTACCTCCACCGCCCCGATGTCGACCTTGCCGTTGACGACCCGGGCGAAGCCGCGCTGGTCGGTGCTGACACCGGCGGGAACCAGGGCGACCGCCCCGGCGCCCAGTGCCGGGCTGCCCGGCAGCGGGACAAGCGTCTGGGTGGGACCGCCATGGTTGCCCAGCGGCGTGAGGTCCGGATCCAGGGGATGGGCGCTGGTGCCAGTCAGGTCCGAAGAGGTCCAGCCGGAGCTTCCGGCGGTGTTGCCGATGAGGTTGTGGCCGAGGGACTTCAGCGGCCCGGCCGCGTCGGGCGCGGCGGAGGCGGCGTCGATGTTGGCGGCGACGATGGTGTTGGCGATGGAGATGGTGCCGCTCCTATTGGCGATGCCGCCGCTGCCGGTGGTCTGCGGGTCGCCTTGGCCGCCGGTGTTGCCGGTGAGTGTGCAGTCGGAAATCGCGACCGTGCCCATGCCGCTGTTTTCCAGGCCGCCGCCGCCTGCGGAGGCGACGTTGGAGGCGATGGTGGAGTTGGTCAGCGTCAGCGACGGATTGCTCACGCCGCCGGCATTGAGGATGCCGGCGCCGTAATCGGCGTTGTTCCCGGAAACGGTGGAGTCGGTCAGGGTGAGAATACCGGAGTTAGAGATGCCACCGCCGCCGCCACCGCCGTAATACCCGTTCTTGGCACTGTTGTCGCTGATGGCAGTGTCGATGATCGTGGCTGTGCCGGTGTTGTCGATTCCGCCGCCCAACCCGCCGCCTATATAGCCGCGCGACTTGCCGACCTGCATTGCGGTGTTGCCGGTGATGATGGAGTCGGTAACAGTGAGCGTGCCGGCGTTCTCGATCCCGCCGTGGGTCGAGTTGGCGCCGGTGATGGTCAGCCGGCTGATGCTGGCAGTGATGCCCGAGTCGATGACGATCGTCTGGCCGCTCAAGGTGACGCCGGCCGCAGGGCCGGCCAGCGAAATGGTGCCGAATCGGTTGTCATCCAATTCCAGGGGCGACCCAAGCTTGATCGTTTGATCGGTCGCGAAAACCGTGGAGTCGAAGGCGATGGTGACCGGGCCGTAGCTTGCATCCGCCGCGCTGACGGCGTCGCGCAGGCTGACCGTCTTGCTGCCTGCCGGGTCGGTCTGGTCGGCGGTCGTGTTCACGGTGATGGTCACGGGCGCGGCGGCGGCGGCTGTCACCGGGAGGCTGGCAGGCTGCGATACATCACCCGAGGCATCAGTGACCGTGATCGATCCCTTGAGCGAGCCGGTGATGATGTAACTGTGCGTCTGCGACCCCAGCGAACCGGCGGCAGTTTCGGAATAAACTGTATCGGGCGAGCCGTCCCCCCAATTCACGTCGACCGTGAACGGCCCCTTGCCGCCGGGGTCGGTGAACGACCCGAGCTTGATGACGGCGGGCACTCCGGCGACGGCGTCCTGCGCCGCGGGGGGCGTTACCGTGACGACCGATGTCTTCTGCAATTCCACGGCCCCGATGTCGACCTTGCCGCCCACGACGCGGGCGAAGCCGCGCTGGTCGGTGGTGACGCCGGCAGGAATGAGGGCGACCGACCCGGCGCCGATAGCGGGGCTGCCGGCCAGCGGGAACTGCGTGGCGGTTGGCCCGCCGTGAGCGCCCAGCGGCGAAAGGTCCGGGTTGAGCGGATGCGCGTTGGTGCCGGTCAGGTCGGAGGACAACCACCCCGAGCTGTTGTCGTCGATAATCCCGATGAGGTTATGGCCCTGGGACTTGAAGGCGCCGGAAACGTCCCCCGAGCCGTCGTAGGCGGTATTGCCGGCAACGATGCTGTTAGCCAGCGTCACCGAGCCGCGATTAGTGATGGCGCCAGCCATATAGTCGTTATCATTGTTTGCCGTGATGGTGCAATCAGACACGGCCGCCGTCGCGGAATTGTAGATTGCCGCGCCGCCGTCAGCAGAGTTCCCCGACAGGGTGCTGTTGGTCAGTTTCAGCGTGCCGGTGTTATCGATGGCCGCGCCGGTCGTGGGCGCGGGCTGGTAAAACTGGTCTAGAAGCACATTCGCGAAAAAGGCGCAGCCGGTGACGGTCGCGGTGCCCGAGTTGTAGAGGGCGCCTCCGTTATATCCGGAATTGTTTGCGATCGTGCAGTTCTGAAGCGCCAAGGCGCCGCTGCTGGATATTCCGCCGCCCGCATTATTTGAGACGGCGCTGTTCTGGACGACCAGCGTGCCGCTGTTCCCGGCCCCGCCATCCGGGCAATCGGTTATGCTGCTGGCGGTGACGGTCAATGTGCCGCTGTTGACCAGGGCGGGCCCGGGATTCGGTATATAACCGCCCGTGGACGTCCCGGCGGAAATGGACAGTCCCGAGAGGCTTGCGGTGACGCCCGCGTCGACGGTCAGGGTCGTGCCGCCGTCGTCCGTGACGGTCAGGCCCGCCGCAGGGCCAATGACGCTGGTCGCGCCGAAGGCGTTGCTGAGCTCCAGCCCGTAGTTGTTAATTGTGCCAAGAGTAATGGTCTGCGGCTTGGCGAACACCGTGGGGTCGAAGCTGATCGTTACCGGCCCGAGGCCCTTGTTGGCATCGGCGACGGCATCGCGAAGGCTGACGGTCTTGCTGCCGGGCGGGTCGGTCTGGTCCTTCACCGTGTTGACCACGAACGAGACGGCCGGTGCCGGATTGTTGGAAACGGAAAAGGCCGCCAGATTGGACAGGTCCCCGCCTGAGTCCGTGACGGCGATGCTCCCCGTGATGATGCCGCTGGTGCCAAATCGATGGCTCTGAGCGGTGATGGCGCCGGCCGACGGCTGTGTGAAGAGGGTGTCGGGCGTGCCATCCCCCCAGTCGACCTCGACGGTGAAAGGCCCCTTGCCCTGGGGATCGGAAATCGACCCCAGACTCACCAGCGCCATGGTGCCAGTATTAAATGATTGTCTGGCTGGCGGTTGCACCGCGATGAGGGGCGCGGCCTGGACCTCGACGGCGCCGATGTCGACCTTGCCGCCGACCACTCGCGGCAGCCCGCGCTGGTCGGTGGCGACGCCCGCGGGGACCGCGGCGACTACCCCGCCGGCCAACACCGGGCTGCCGGCCAGCGGGACGCACGTCTGCGTCGCGCCGCCGAAATTGCCGAGCGGCGTGAGCTTGGGGTCCAGCGGGGCCGATGAAGTCCCGGTCTTGTCCGAGGCGCCAAGAATGTCGCCGCCATCGGCGTTGCCGATCAGGTTGCCGCCAAGGGAATAGAAGACGCCGCTGACGTCGGCGTCGCTGCTGTTATCAGCAATGATCGTGTTGCCTATGGTGCTTTGGACGCCAGTTGGTGGGTATTGCTTGCTCTGGACCGCACCGTATCCCTCGCCGATGCCGGAGTTGCCGACGATGGTGCAGTCGCTGGCCGTCGCCGTCGCCCCGTTGTAAAGAGCGGCCCCGCGTTCGGCAGAGTTGCCGGAAATGGTGACATTGGCAAGGTTCAGGGTGCCGTCGTTGTAGATCCCGCCGCCTTCGCTGAAAACGTCGCTGTTGCCGGTGATCGTGCTGCTGGTGGTTTTCAATGCGCCTGAGGCAGAGGAGTTGATGCCCGTGCTGTTCGAACCGTTGGTGTTATTGCCCGAAATGGTGGTGTTGGTCAGGGTGAGCATCCCGTCGTTGAGGATGCCGCCGCCACCGCCATAGCTCGCGTTGCCCCCGGTGATCGTCAGCCCGCTGGCCGAAACCGTGGTGCCGGCGGCCACTTCAATTGCCCGGCTCTTGGACTGGGGGTTGATGACCGCAGCGCCCCCGGTGGCATTGATGGTGACCGCGCCGCTGGTGTCGCTGATCAGCAGTTCGCCCTGCGTCAGCGGATAAGTGCCCGCCGGTACTTCGATGGTGTCGGAGCCGGCATGAGCGGCCGCCCTGGCGATGGCGTCACGCAGGCTGACCGTCGTGCTGGTGGGCGAGTCGGTCTGGTCGACGAAAGTGTTGACCACGACGGTGCTCAGCACCAGACGAATTTCCAAAGCCTCTACCGCCGCGCAAATTCGGCAGCGCGAGCGGGAAGCGTCGGAAACGGAAGTCGACGCGCGGCTGTAAGAGCGGTTCATGTTCGTGCGTGGCATACGTGTTCCCTTTCATGCCGGATGTGGATCGACGGGGCGGAGGTGAAAAGATCCGAAAGCAATCAGGAGGTCGGAGCCCCGGCGTCGCTCCGATCCCCCTTTATAGAGACAGGTCCCTGAGTCAAGCTTTGTCCCCGAAGTTCTCTGCCGAAAGGGTCTGCCCTTCGGCGACGGTCACGTGGTGGCCGTAGCCGTTGCTCGGACTCGTCTGAACGTAGCCTTTGGGCGGAACCTGGCGAACGATGTAACTTCCCGCGGCCAAGCCCGTCAGTGTATAGTCGCCGCTGGCGTCGGTCGTGGTGGTGGGATCGCCGGTGACGAAGTAGCCAACGTTTCCGAGGTCGAGGTAGACCTGGATGCTGGCCAGACCGGTTTCGCCGTTGTCCTGGATGTCGTCGCCGTTGGCGTCGTTGAAGACGGCGCCGGTGATGGCGGCGGTTGGGGTCGCGATGGCCTGGTCGCCGAAGTTCACGTTGGAAACCTCCGCTCCCGGCACGAGGGTCAAATGATAGCCGAGGCCCCCGCCCGGCTGCGTCTGCTTATACCCCGCAGGAATGACCTGACGGATGATGTTGTTGCCCGCCGGCAATCCCGACAGGACGTAGCCGCCGCCGGCATTGGCCATAGTGGTGGGGTCGCCGGCGACGTAGTGCCCGACATTGCCCAGGTCGTCGTAGATCTGAACGTAGGGGACGCCGTTGTCATGGTCTATCTCCATGCCGACGCCATCGAGGTCATCGTAGACCACCCCGTCAACGGTGGCGGTCGGCGTGGTGGCGGTAGTCTTATCGCCGAAGTTCTCTCCCGAAACAGTCTGGCCGGAGGAGACGGTCACGTGGCGGCCGTAGCCGTTGCTGGGAGTCGTCTGGGTGAAGCCTGAGGGCAGGACCTGGCGGACGATGTAGTTGTTCGAGACCAGCCCCGACAAGGTATAGCCGCCAAAGGCGCTGGTCATGGTGGTGGGATCGCCGGTGACGTAGTAGCCGACGTTGCCGAGGTCCAGGTAGACCTGTACACCGCCCAGGCCGGGTTCGCCGTTGTCCTGGCTGCCGTCGCTATTGGCATCGTCGAAGACGGTGCCGGAGATGGCGGCGCCGGCTTGCAATTCCACCGCTCCGATATCGACTTTGCCGCTGACCACGCGGGCGAAGCCGCGCTGGTCGGTGGTGACGCCGGTGGGGATGAGGGTGACTGACCCGGCGCCGATCGCGGGACTACCAGCCAGCGGGAGTTGGGTTTGCGTGGGTCCGCCATTGTTGGCCAACGGCGCAAGATCGGGGTTCAGGGGATGGGCGCTGGTGCCGGTCAGGTCGGAGGAAACATAGCCAGAGCTGGTGCTGTCGATTACTCCGATGAGATTGTGGCCCAGGGACTTGATGGCCCCGGCAACATCGACAGTGCCGTCGGTGCTGCCTGCGACGATGCTGTTTGCCAGGGTCAGCGTGCCGCCGGGAGTCTGGTTGGCGATGTTCTGGTAGTTACCCGAAATCGTACAATCGCTGACAGTCGCCGTCCCACTATTGTAGAGCGCCCCGCCGTTGTCGGCATTGTTGCCCGTGATGGTGCTGTCAGTCAGAGTCAATGTCCCGGCATTGAGGATGGCGCCGCCGTTGGTAATGTCGGTCCCCAGGTCGGGCCTGATTGTTCCGGCGGATACGATGCCGGGCACTTCAATAGTGGTGGCTGCATTGCCGACAAAGGTGCAGTTGGAGACGGTGGCCGTGCCAGCGTTATACAGACCCCCTCCCAGTTGGTTGTTGGCGTTGCCGTCATTACCTGAGACTGTGCTGTTTTGAAGGGTGAGCGTGCCTTGGTTGTTGATCCCGCCGGAAGGGGATTTGGTAAGGGTTCCGTTGCTGAAGGTCAGCTTGCCGTTGTTATAGATTTTCGCGTCTGAAAACGTGAGCTGCGACATGCTCGCGGTGACGCTGGCATCGACATTGAGACCGTTCCCGGCAATGGTTACGCCTGCCGCCGAGCCGATGATGCTGGTCGGTACGGCAGTGTTGCTCAATTCCAACCCGGCGCTGAGAGAGATGGTCTGGGCCTTGGCAAAAACCGTCGGATCGAAGCTGATCGTCACCGCGCCGCTGGATTGGGCGTCGGCCTGGGCCACGGCATCGAGGATGCTGACCGTCTTGCTGCCCGCCGGGTCGACCTGGTCGGCGATCGTGTTGACGACAAAGGTGCTCAGCACCAGCCGTGCCTCCAGACGCTCCACGGCCGCATGGAGTCGGCGGCGCGAGCGAGAAGCGCTGGAGACACAATTCGACACTGGGTTGGAGGAGCGGTTCATGTGAAGCATTGCTGATCCCTTCCTGGAGTTGAGTGTGGGGACTTGGCCCTGGGAGGATGCACGTGAGGAGTACGGCGCCGCTTATCCAGTCGGCGGCCATTTGAAAACACGGACTTTTCGGACCGAGTCGCTCCTCATCGCGCACTTCTTGTAACGGGTAATGTCTGTAGTATGCGCCAAATGCCGACAAGCTCAAGAGAAATGTGCACGGCGGTGCGCACCGCCACCCACCAGACGAGTCCCCTCTCGAAACCGTTACAGGCAAATTGCGATTATTTTTCCACTGGGCGGAACCGTTGTTCCACACCCTGTTTCGCCGCAATCGCGCCGCGACACGCTTCTGAAGCGATTTCAGACAGGGCTTAATCCGAGTTGCCCTGAACAGGGCATCGCCAGTCACTGGTCTCCCGATTGCTCAATGGCAACATCCTATGCAATCGGACATATACCTTTAGTGGTTGTCAATTCGCCTTGGCTGGATCGATTGGGAGACGGGAATGATTCGACTTGGTTGCGTGGCCGGTTCGTTGCTCGCCCTGGCCTTTATCAATGCCCTCGCTTCTGCTGCCGCCGTGGCGAACAAGGAAGAGCTGTTCCCTGACCCGGTAGACCTCAACGTCCCCCACATCTCCACCGACAAATCGGTTCGCTACGACTACGACATCGTGTACGTCCGCGCTCCGCGCCACGGCGACCGCGCCCGCTCTTATTGGGCGGAGATCGCCCATCCAACGCTCATGGACCCCGATGCCGAGTTGATGCTGCTGCACCCCGACGGCAGCGAGGAGGTGCTGGTCAAACCGGATGCCGGCTGCTCGATTGCCGACCCGGCGGTCTCCTTCGACGGCCGATGGGTCTTCTACACTTGCTTCTGCGGCCTCGCGCCCGAAAAAGGCCAATCACAGCCTCGGCCGGCATCGAGTGCCGATATTTTCAAGATCAACGTCCACACCCGGCAGGTCGTTCGACTGACCACAAACACCTTCACCCCCAACACCGGCGGCGCCGACTGGGCCGACGGCTTCACGTCGCCGCAGAAGGGCGACGAAGCGAAGGTGTGGCTGAGCTATGGCGTGATCAACACCGGCCCCTGCCCGCTGCCGGGCGGGCGGGTCATGTTTACCAGCAACCGCAACGCGCTGCGCCCGCCGAGGGGTTATCCGCAGGTCACGCTGCAGTTGTTCGTGATGGATGACGACGGGCGCAACGTCGAGCAGGTGGGGTTTTTCAATAATGCCGGCGCGCTGCACCCGACCATCCTGAAGGACGGGCGAGTACTCTTCAGCTCACTGGAATCGCAGGGACTCCATAACGAAATCCTCTGGGGGATCTGGAGCATTCACCCCGACGGCTCAGCATGGGACCCGCTGGTCAGCGCCTTCGACCCCGTAACGGCCCCCAACGCCTTCCACTTCCAGGCGCAAATCTCCGACGGCAGCATCATCGTCGAGGAATACTACAACCTGAACAACAACGGCATGGGCGCTTACCTCAAGCTCCCGCCGCAGCCCGCGGACGGCTACCCGGCGTTCGGCCCCGCTTATCGCAACGACCCGCGCGACCCGCCGCTGCGCTTCGGCCGATTCTCCAACTTCAGGCCCAAGGAGTACCGCCTGCCGTTCAGTCCTTATGGCGTCGAATCGTTCACGCGCTTTGCCAATAACGGGGAAGGCCCGGCCGACCCGTCGGTGCCGCAGGAAAAAGACTCACCCGCGGTCGGCAAGTTCACCCACCCCAGCCCCGCGCCCGACAACAACCTTCTCACGGTCTGGGCCACCGGTCCCGTGAACCACCAGAACGGCGAAAAGTACCCGATGCCGGATGCCGGCATCTACCTCATCAAAGGGGGTAAGCCGATCGATTCGCCGAGCGAAATGCGGCTGATCAAGAACGACCCGGCCTACAACGAGCAATGGCCGCGCGCTGTCGTCCCCTACAGCCGCATCTTCGGCGTCGAGGAGCCCGCTCGCCTGGCCCCCGTGGCCAACGACGGCAGCCTTTCCCCGCACCTCCCCGAAGGCACGCCTTTCGGCCTCATCGGGACATCGAGCCTCTACAAACGCGAGAGCTACCCCGAAGGCGCCATTCCCAAAGGGTCGGTCACCTCAACCTGGGCCGGCCAGCGCGACCCCAGCGGCTATCTCGGGCTCGATCCCTTCAACACCTCCGAAAACGGCGCGTCGCTGAACTGGTTCAACCAGGGCGCCGACGCCGGCAAGTACGCCAACGACGAAATCCATGCCATCCGCATCGTGGCCCTGGAGCCGACCACCGATCGCAACCGCGGCGGCCGGCCGCGCGACGGCCGGCTCTTCTTCAGCCATTCGATGGAGCGAATGCGCATCCTCGGCGAAATCCCCGTCCGCAAGTTCGACGCGGCAAGCCGCCAGCCGCTCGATCCCGACGGCAACCCCGACACCAGCTTCCTGGCCCGCATCCCCGCCGACACCCCCTTCACTTTCCAGACGCTCGACAAGGACGGCATGGTGCTCAACATGGCCCAGACCTGGCACCAGGTCCGCCCCGGCGAAGTCCGCACCAACTGCGGCGGATGCCACGCCCACTCCCAGGCGCCCACGCCGTTCGAGAAGACCTTCGCCGCCCGAGCCGATTACCCGCTGTTTGACCTCACCCGCCACACGCCGCTCCTGACAAGCCGCGACCGCGACGAGTCCGGCAAACGCTGGGACACCCAAGGCACGACCGGCCTGCGCTACGCCAGCGCGGCGAAAAACGTCGAATACTTCCGCGACATCCGGCCCATCCTCAACCGCAGTTGCGTTGCCTGCCACAACAGCAAGCAGGAAGACAAAATGGGCCGGCTCGCGTTGGACGACGACGCCCCGGTCCAGAACCCCGGCAGCGACCGCTTGCCGCAAACGTACATGCGCCTCGCCAAAGACGACGGCGAAAAGTCCCGCTGGGGCTACCCGCCGCTCATTCACAACGGCTCCTGGCGCAATCAGAACGCCTCGCGCTACGTCCGCAAATTCCAATCCCGCCGCAGCCTGCTGGTCTGGAAAATCTTCGGCCGCCGGACCGACGGCTGGGCGAACGACGACTTTCCCAGCGAAACCATCCCAGGCGATCCCGCCTCGATGCAGTGGCACGGCAAGCCGATCCCCGACACGCCGGCCAACCGCAACCTCGCCGACCTGGACTACAACGGCCACGCCTGCCCGCCGGCCGACGCCGTCGCGGGCCGCTATGCCGCGCCGGATGGAACGACGATCAAGGTCGAGCCGCTCAGTGACGAAGACCGAATGACGTTCGTCCGCTGGATCGACCTCGGCTGCCCGATCGATCTGGACTTCGACCCGGGTCACCCCGACGCAAGAGGCTACGGCTGGATGTGCGATGACACGCGGCCAACGCTGACACTGACGAGCCCGAGGCCCGGGAACAATCCACCTGTAAGCCGGGTCCTGGTCGGCATGTTTGATTATTATTCCGGGTTGGACGAGCAGACGTTCACTGCTACCGCCGACTTCGCGATTGACGATGTGCCGGCCGGACAGAACCTCGCCGGGCGGTTCCATCGCATCGGCGATGGGGTTTGGGAATGGAAGCTGACTAAGCCGATCGCGGCCCTTAAGGGCGGAACGTTGACTGTGTCGGTGAAGGACCGGCAGGGGAACATTTCACGGATCGAGCGAGCGTTCTCTGTCCAGCCGACGTCGGCGAGCGCGAGGTGAACTGGAATGCTACGGCGGCGGCAACCCTGAAAACTGCAAGAGCCGGAAGACAAATACCGCAGCCGTCAGAGCGAAGCCGATGCGACGGGCACGAATGCCTCCTGGTCGCCCCCGCTTCCCGGAGGAAACGCCGGAGGGCGGGTCCTGGACGAGCCAGCAGGCGAGCAGCAGCGAAAATACTCCAAACGCGGCATTGATGAGGAAAGTCCATCGCCAGGAGAAGTTGTCGGTGATCCATCCACCCAGGTGGGAACCAATGGCCGGCGCGACGATGGCGGCCAACGAATAGACGGCGAACGCCATGATGAAATACGGGCCGGGCAGCGTGTCAGCGAGCATCGCCTGTTCGCCGGTCACCAGCGCGCCGCCTCCGGCTCCCTGCAGCACCCGGAAGAACAGCAGCATGCGCTTTATAAATATTGTTGCAGGGTGGCCATGTTTTCCCGCCGGATGATATCCAGTGGCGTAGAAGCTTGACGGTTGGAAAAGAACGCAGCCGCAGCTTTCACTTCCGCGATGGCGGCTTGGAAGTCACCAGCCACATAGTGCATTCGCGCCTTCAGGAGCAGATCGGCCCCGACGTGCAACCAATTTTGCTCAAGAAGTGCATCCGTGGAATTGATCGGGTCGAGAAGCGACACCAAGAGGATCATCCGGTCCCGCAGTTCAATCGCAGTTGCGTCAATGTCTGTTGACCCTGAAACGTTTCCATCAAATGGAACATCGGGCAGCAGGTCTTCGAGTCGCCTATAGAAGTGACCCCCGTGTTCTTTCGGTCGATCTGGCATCGGTTTGGAGTCCATTTGCCACAGCTTATCGAATCCAATGCCCACGTTGATGTAGAACCTGCCCTTGTCGGCAAAATTGCCCTGCGAAAGCTGAAACCCCACGACCTGAACAACTTCACCTCGGCGTCGGTAAAATCTCAGAGCGGTCTTTTTGAAGCCGGCTGCTTTCAGGACCGGGGCAGCCCCTCGACTGACAATGCCTGCGATGATGTCGCTCGCCTTGGAGTTCATCGGGTTTGGGGCGCACGTAATGGGCCATAGATGGGACAGGGAAGCTCTATCGACCCTCATCTATTGCAACTCGTTATCCTTCCGCCAGCCTTCTTGCTTTGGGGCCGCCCACAGGTCGATGCCATCCAGCCACGTCGATAGCCAGCCAGCCAGCGACGCGGCTTCCGGGTACAGATGATCGCGCGGCCCGACCCCGGCTTGGATGGCGTCGCTGTCGTAGAGAAGGGGCTCACTCACGTCGAGTTCTCCTCAATCGTTCTGCCGACTGTAATCCAGCCGTTACGCAGGTACTGCCGCACCTGCTCGGCCCATGCATTGGCAACCCACGCCGTGTCATCGCAAGGATAAACCCGGCTGCATGGCCAGCCGGCATCCCCCAGGGCAAAGAACATGCCCGGTGCAAAGAAATTGTTTGAACTGTGGACGATCACCGGGCAGGTCGGCGGCACCGACGCCAGGTAGTCAGCCACCTGCCGGCCAGTCCCGCAGTCGATGGACTTGCCCTCGCGGTCCCGCAGGGGCAGGTCGTGGTCCAGCGAGATCAGCGTGACGTCGCCGAGGTTTTGGCCGAGCCACGCGATCATCTCCTGCGCATCCTCGAACACGACGACATCGACGCCGGGAAGCACTTCGGCCAAACAAGTCTGCATGGCGGTGATGCGGTTCGGATCATCTTCGAGAATGGCCACTCGTTCTGGCATGATGTGCATTTTACCACGAGCGAAGCATCACGGGGCAGCGTGCGAAGACCTTTCGTGGACGATAAAATGCGTGTATGACCGAAGCCGAGTGGCTGACATGCACTGAACCAGTGAAGATGCTTAAGGCGACCAAGAGCCGACTGAAGCACCGCAAGCTCAGGCTCTTTGCGGTTGCCTGTAGCCGCCGCATTCAAGGTTCGCTCTTGGACCCCCGAAGTCGTGCGGCCATCGACGTGGCCGAACGGTTTGCGGACGGGGAAGCGCACGAGACGGAACTCATCACGGCGCGTCAGGGAGCGGCGGCGGCCCACAAGGAGGTTTTCGATGCAAAGGGAAAGAGAGTCGCATGCCTTGAATGGGCGGCAGAGTACACCGCTGCTCCTTTCGCGTATCACGCCGCTGAGAATGTAAGTTGGATGTCGGCAACCGCCGGGGAAGTCGGTCAAGTGACTTCAGCCAACTACGCGACCCAAGCCGCCATCGTGCGTGATGTATTCGGCAATCCCTTCCACCCCTTCGCTCTTGACCCCCAATGGCTCACGCCTGCCGTGTAACAGTTTAGTGGTTTCCACACTTTTTTGGGGCAATCCGGATTTTCCGCTTGCATTCCTCGGGAATCAGCATATGATTAACAGGCGTATAGAGACGCCTGCATGTGATTCTCCCATGGCC
>Ga0182024_10007342_pt1 | contig 23780 bp, 19 predicted proteins | sample P32metaG_FD_120480 | JGI IMG/M metagenome (GOLD analysis project Ga0182024, IMG submission 120480) | Permafrost microbial communities from Stordalen Mire, Sweden - P3-2 metaG (Illumina Assembly) | ecosystem: Environmental > Terrestrial > Soil > Wetlands > Permafrost | place: Sweden: Stordalen... | reverse complement strand
GAGTTCGTGGCGGGGCTGATCAAGAAGCCTCACTTCGACCCCAACGCGCTCTCGCTGGCAGCCACTCTCGCCGTCGGCAGCCGTCTCACCTCCGTTCCTGGGCTTTCACCCACGGACAAGGTGCGCATCTACAACGGCGAAACCTTCGTCGTTCGCAAGGAGAGCCAATCTTCACCGGGCGGCTTCCCCTACGGCGGCGGTGCCTCTTTGGCTACGGCTCAGTGGACCGAAAAGGAGCTCGGTGAGCTCTTGAAGGCCACCAACGCCGAGGTCAAGGATGAGAAAAGCCGTGAAGGCATGTTCGGGCTCGATCTGCCCTTCATGCTCGGTTTCGTAGGCTCGGTCGCCGAGCTTGCCATGCGCGCTCCCAAGCATCCGGCGTTCCCGAATGCTGAGCCCTGCGTTACGGCAATCGGCATGATCGATAACCTGCGCGCCCGTCTCGAGGGCTTCAAGGACACCAACGGGCTCAACGACCAGGACAAGAAGGTTGTCGAAACCTTGCTCAACACCTGGTTGAAGAAGCCGAAAGACACGAGCGAAACGCCTGGCGTTCTCGAGCGTGAGTATCGGCGCCTTTTGCGCCAGCAGATTCTGGATGCGTTCTCGCCCGATTACGAGCGCCGCGCCCAGGAGATGTTCGAGAAGTACAAGCTGCACGCTCGCGCGTACGGCAACAATCTCTCGAAGGTCAAGCTGCCTGGCCTGAACAAGGAAATCGATGTCGACACGGGTTTCCTTGACCTCGTCGACAAGGGGCAGAGCCTCAAAACTCAGCTCTCTGGTGTTCGCGATTACCGCGGCTCCATCGATGCCCAGATCAACGACTTGATGTTCTCGCGCGGAACCCTTCCGAGCGAGGATGCGGACAAGCTGACGATCGACTGGACGACGCTCCCCGAGCTGAAACAGGCGATCGAAGACTACTTGAACGCAGACATCGCCAAGAAGGTGGAGCGCATTCTCGTCAAGAAGTACGACCTTCTCGATGAGGAAGACAAAGAGGCGTTTGACGCTGCCTTTGCCAGCTTCAAGACACACGGCTATTGCGAGATCTGCTTTGAGCGGGCTCTCGAGTATGCCAAGGAACTCAAGCTCTGGGCGAAAGCTCAAGGCTAGACCAACTCCCGAAAGTGAGGAATATCACCATGGAAACGAAACTGACACTCCCGCAGGATCCCTTTGAGGGTTCCTTCGCTCAGCTTCTTCCGGTCCTGCATGAATTCCCCGGCTACGTCGCGTCGCCGAAGGGAACCATCAACCGGTTGATCGCTCGCCGGGGCCGTAACGAACTGCGCACCGCACAGGTGCGTGAGCTCTACGCCGACCCCTCGCTGGAGGCTCTGAACGCCTTCGGCAATTTCTTCGGAACCGAACTCTCCGACAACGAGTTCATGAACACCTACCTCGGCCCGGCGCTGATGGGACACGGTGCCGACAAGAAGGCATCTCTGTTCATCGGACCTCCCGGCGCCGGCAAGTCCGACAAGGTCGAGGACATGAAGCGGATCTGGCGTTCTGGGGAGCCCATGCCGGCTCTCGAGGGCTGCTCGATTCACGACAACCCCCTCAACCTGCTCTACATGGTGCCGCGTGTGGCCATCAACCGCGTTGGCGGCAAGGCCTCCAAGGCGCTTGCGGAAGCCACCAGCATCATCGAGAAGCTGAACCTCGTCGCCATCATCAACTGGGATCTGCCGGCAGTGAAGCAGATCGTCAGCAAGACGGCCGTCGAGCGCACCAATGAGAGCCTGGCGGCTCTTTCCCTGGCAGACGGTGAGGCCTTCGTGTCTCTCGCTTGCTTTGGCATGGGGCTGCCGAAGGCGACCCGCAACAGCATCGGGCTTCCCTGCCCGCGCTGCCAGGACCGCGTCATCGGCAAGTTCTGCACCGCCATCGAGATCGCCGACTTCCCCATGGGCGCCATGATTCCGGCGCTCGGTCACGGGCTGGTCGACGTTCCGGAAGTTGACGAGATCAACTTCAACCTGGCCGAATGGATCGGCCGGCGCAAGATCGCCAACATCGGGCGCGTCGAAGACGAAAACCCGGAGTCGGTCGAGCTCAACGGCTACTACTGCCGCGCCAACCGGGGCATTCTGGTCCTCACCGAGGCCCTGAAGAACCCTGACCAGGCGCAGCGCATCAACCTGGAAGCGCTCCAGGGTCGCCGGATTCCCTTGCCTCAGCCCCTGGCTCCGTACCACGAGTCGGGTCTGCACGTCGAGATCTTCGTGCTGGCGCACAGCAACGAGGAAGAGTATCGGTCGTTCCTGGCCGATCGCAAGAAGGAGCCCTACTGGGATCGTTTCCAGAGGATCTACGTCAAGTACCCGCTCGAGGCCGACCAGGCCGCGAAGGTGACGGAGAAGCTCTGGAACCTCTCGGAGTTCGCTCTGCCGGTTGATCAGGGTGGCGTCCACGTGGAGCCGATCCTGTTCTCCTATGAGGGTCGCCTGCGGACCCTGGCGTCGCTCGAGGAAGACTCGGGTGGCGTGCCCCTGATGGTCAAGCTGCAAGCCTACAACGGCGAGCAGGTCCGTGCTTCCGGCATGGGCACGATCATCAACGTCGCCGACCTGCGCAACCGCGCGTCCGAGCGCGAAGGTATGGAAGGCATCTCGCCTCGCCAGACCTCCGAGTCGGTCATGGGCGGCATCGCGACTCGCGCCAAGCGGCTCTTCGCCGACGGGCTCGTCAAGTCGCCGTGCGTCACCAGCAAGGATTTCGAGCTGGCGATGTTCGAGTACCTCAAGGCCAACGTGAAGGACAAGAAGAAGAGGGAAGCGCTGTCTGCCTTCCTCTCCAAGGACCTGTCCGTGTGGCGCCGCAAGCAGCTCAGCAAGTTCGTGCGCGCGGCGTTCCTGGATTCGTTCGCGGTCGAGTGCCAGAACACCTTCGACAAGTACATCGAGTGGAGCAATGCCTCCGTCCTCGGTGGCACCCCGAAGTCCGCTGGTTCCAGCCGTATCACCAAGGTCGAGATGGACGAGTGGCTCAAGAAGCTCGAGAACATGCCCCAGTTCGGCGTGTCCGATGGGCAGAAGGACCGCTTCCGTCGCGAGGTGCAGGCTGCGGTTCTGCGCTATCGTGAAGAGCACGGCCAAGGCCGGGTTCCCTACACGACCCATCAGGGTCTGCGGGAGTGCATCGAGCGCTTCGTGTTGACTGCGGTCAGTGATGTCGTGCGTATCCTCTCGGAGAACACGTCGCACACCGCCGAAGACCTGAAGAAGCTCGACTCCGCTCTCGGTCGCCTCGTTCGCGAGCACAACTTCTGCGAGCACTGCGCTCACGCGCTGTTCGACGAGGTCAGCTCCACGCGCGGCTTCATCGTCGACTAACCTCCTTTGCTGACGTGAGTCAGGCGAGGTAGGTCGATATAAGGATTGGGGGGTGGTTCAGGACATCAGCTTAGGCTGGTGTCTTGGGCTATCCCCTCTTTCTTTTTCGCTACTTGCTTGACAAGCAAAGCATCACCCGAAAGGAAATCTAAGGAGGTTAGCTATGGCTACCAAAAAGCCCCGTGATGGCACGAAAGTGTCGAAGCGGCGCGCTGTCAAAAGCCCGCCGATCGCTACCAGGGGCAGCCAGTTTATCGTCTCCACTACAGGCGATGATCTGTGCCCTCTGGCGCTTAATACCCGCGAACTCATGCTCAACCAGCGCATCGTCCCCCCACCGGGACCTGGACGAGACCGTACGCAGGGCGACAAAGACCGCTTCCGCGACCGCAATCGCGGCAAGCTCGACAAGAACAAGTTGAAGGACATCCTGTCCAACAACCCCGTCTTCGGTGACAAGGGCAAGATTCGTGTCCCCATCGACGGCGGCAAAGAGCCCCGCTGGCGTCCTGGCCGTGACGGCAAGGGCGGTGGCAAGGGCGGACGCAAAGGTGGCAAGGATCCGGGCGATCTAGTTTACGTGGACATGGACTACGACGAGTTCGTCGAGTGGATGTTCGAAGACCTGGAACTGCCCTTCCTCGAGAAGACCGACCAGGCCACCACTCTGATCAAGACCTACAAGATGCGCGGCACGACCGACACCGGTCCGGAGCCCCGTATCAACTGGGAAGAGACGGAGATTCGTCGCATCGAACGTGGCGTTGGCATGCTCAACGCTCATCCGACCGACTACCCGGTCATCAACGACTTCGTGCACGTAGCGCTGCTCAAGGCGATCGATAAGCTGAAGGGCATGTCCCTGACGCAGCCGACCGGCGAAGAGCTCGACGCCGCGCGGGCCGCACTCGTGGCCTTGCACGATGAGAAAGAGGCTTGCCTGCCCCTTTCGAAGCCCACTCTGGGCAGTTTGAACAAGCTCTTGAGCGCTCTCATGGACAACCACAACCAGCTCCAACTGGAGCGGGAAGCGGTTGAACGTCTGCAGCGTGCCATCAACGAGCTGAAGAAGTACCCGGCCCTTGTGCCGATGCTCAAGTCTGGGAATGACATTCCTGGCAAAACCGACTGCCCGTTGCAGGATGACGATTTCCTGTATCAGCGGGTTGAGGTCAAGTACGAGCCTGACAGCAAGGCAGTAGCCTTCCTGGTGCTGGATCGCTCCGGCTCCATGGGTGGAGACCCCCTGGCCATCGCCAAGTTCTACTTCCTTCTCAACATCCTTTTCCTGCGCACCAGGTATAAGGATGTCCAGGTCGTCATGGTGGCGCACGATGCGGATGCCTATGAGATTCCGGACGAGAAGAACTTCTACCAGATCGAAGTCGGCGGCGGCACCATGTTCGGCCCGGCTTACGAGAAGGTGCTCGAAATCGCTCAAGAGCGTTACCCCGTCTCTTCGTGGAACCGTTACGTGTTCCATGCGACCGACGGCTACATGTTCGACGGCGAAGACGAAATCACCAACTGGTGGATTCGGCTGATCAGCCCCGGCCCTGACTGCGGAACGTTCCGTTTCGGGGGCTACCTGGAAATCGATCCGTGGGGCGGCCGAACCTGGACGCGTCGCGATTGGGCTCCTGGTGGACAGGCGATTCTGGCTCTGCCGGAAAACATCGCTGCGCACATCGGAGCTGCCCGCGTCAGTTCCATGGACGAGGTGATGGATGCCTTCAAGGCTATCCTGACACGCGAGAAAGCGGAGGCGTAACATGAAAGACACGACATACGACCGCTTGATCGCGAACCTCAAGCTCCTTGACCCTCGGATCACCAAGGCTGGGCTTCGGCTCGGCCTTGACCCGTACGTCACCGACTATTACCTGGTGACCGACGCGCAAATGGCTCAGAACCTTGTGTACGTGGCCATGCCCGTGCACTACAGCCACTGGCGTTACGGAAAGCAGGCACAGTCGACTCGACCGGGTCATGTCTTCGAGGTCGTGATCAACAGTGATCCTTCCTTCTGCTACCTCGGGACGACCAACGACCTGAGGATGCAGGCCCTCGTGATTGCTCACGCCAAGTGGGGTCACGTGGACTTCTTCAAGAACAACTTCCTCTATAAGACGACGGGTGCAAAAGACTGCATCCAGCGTTTTCGAGCCAACGCCGACTTCATCGAGTCGCTCTATGAGCATCCCGACTGGCGGCGCGAGGGAGTTGAGCTCTATCTGGACTCGGCTCACGCCATCGAGCATCACGTCGGCTGGCTGCCCGTGCTGCCCGGCGAGGAAGACCGTGACGAAAACGCTCTGCGCGAAAGCCTCATGGCTGACCTGCGGGCGCTCAAGTCGCGGCACGACCTGGCCAACATCGACTCGGACAAAGAGACGATGGCTCAGGAAATCGCCGCTCTGGAAGGTCGGCTCAAGTGTCACCCGTTGACACCGACGACCAACCTGATTGGGTTCCTGGCCGACCCGGCCAATACCCAGCACCTGCCCAAGGAAGCACGCCAGCTGCTCAAGATCGTTGAGGAGCAGGGCCGCTACTTCCAGCCGCAGGGACGCACCAAGTTCATGAACGAGGGTTGGGCCACCTATTTCGAGCGGGAAGTTCTTATCCAGCCCGAAATCGGCCTGCCCTTCGACATGCACTTCGACCTGGCCAAAGACTGGGCCATGTTCGACCGTTCACCGATCAACTGGTTCATGGATCCCTACGGACTGGGCGAGCAGGTGTGGCGGTGGATCGATGAGAAGTGGGGCTTTGACGACGGCACGGAGACGGTCCGTTTCAAGGACCTGCTGTGGGATTCCGATAAGCAGGAGCTGTCGGAAGGCAAGAAGTGGCGCACGAAAGTCATCAGCAAGCGTAACCGCGACAAGATGATGGAAGTGCGTCGCAACTACGACGACAACCGTTGGCTCGAGGAATTCATGAGCAAAGAGTTCATGGAACACCTCTGCCATCAGGGACTGGCGTGGATGCGTGGCAACACGGATCGCGTCGGGTTGATGGAGCACATCAACAACACCCTGAAGAAGACGGGTTGGGGCGCGCACTCGGTCGAGCGTTTGCCGGACACCATCGCCGGGCTCATGGAGCTCGTCGAGAAGTGGCTCGGTGCCGCTCAGAACGCCGCCAACTGGCAGGCACAGCTCGGCACGCCGCAGTTCCCTGTGGCGCCGCAGACGCTGGAAGAGATGGCGCAGATGCTCCAGATCGTCGAAGCTCGTGACGAAGACTGGCACTCCCTGCGTCAGCAGCTCATCCGCCGCACGGGTTACAACTCCATTCCGTACATCGAACTGGTCGACACCGGCCGGCACTCCGATGGCGTGTGGACGTTGCGTCACGTGTTCGATTCCAACTTCGGGCCGCTTCTGCCGTCCGAATGCCGTGAGACCATCAGACACTTCCGCCTCCTTTGCGGTGGTCCGGTGCGTCTTATCACCAAGGAGCAGCGTGAGGATGCTTTCGGTCGCCCCATGGGTGACCCGGCGCCTTACATCTACTTCACCGAAGACGGAGACACGGTGAAGGAGTGGTTCGTCTAGTCCGGTTCATCAACCGGATAAGGGCTCACAGACGGCGTCATGCTTCGCAAGGAGTGTGGCGCCGACTTCCCGCGACGGATTCTTCAACACCTGTCTCTAACTCGATGTTAGGACAAAGGAGACTAAACAAATGCTCAACATCATCGAAAAGACCTTCGGACGGAAGATTCTCGTGGACGTGCTCGACATGAACACGGGACGCTCGCCCCTGGGTTTTGACACTCACAGCCCTTCGATTTCCTATACGCGCATCCCTTACGGCAAGTTCGGTGTGCGCATCAAGGGTTCGGAGCCGATCGACGTGGTCATCAGACTCGACAACAAGGTGCTCGCTCAACGTTCGCTGGAAGGCGGCGTCGAGCACACCATCAGTCGCTCAGACGATGGCAAGCCGTTCTACTTCGCCGAACCCGGCAAAGGCCCGCAACACGTCAGCGAGGACGCCGGTCAGCCGATCGACGGCAGCGCCGTGAAGCAGGAGATGCTCTTCCCCGAATTGGAAGTGCAAGACGCCCGCTACGCTGAGAGCCAAGGGCTTCTCATCGTGCAGGTGCGCTTCTCGCATGTGAAGCCTGACTTCGGCCCGCAGTACGCGCCCGACGACTTCTCCAACGTGCTCTTCCAGCTCAACCCGCCCCAGCTTCATGCTCGCGAGTTCGCCCGCAATGCTTCACGCATCGTCAAGGCGGAAGGCGTAGCGCCGGAGGGACAGCATGTCCACCGGCAGTGCTGTGTCGCTTGCGACCGGGACCACTGAGCTACAGCAACCTGACTGGCAGGCGGGGCAGCACTGAACTGACACCGTTCAGAGGCTGCCCCGCTTTCGGTCACTAGCACACGAAGGAGATAACTCGTATGGCAAACCTATGTTCAACTTGCCAGAACAAGACTGCCAGTCACATCACTGGCAACTGTCAGGGCAAGAAAAACGGCAATCCCTGCGGCGCCACCATTTTGAGCATGGACTGGAAACTGTGCGACACCTGTAGCTCAGCCACCGGTCAGTGCAAGTGGTGCTTGCAGAATCTCAACGGCACCTCAACCGCCACGCACACGCAGACGACGGGTATTCCCGGCGTTGTCGTTCGCGACGGCGATAATGGGCGCACCTTCAAGAAGCTGAACGTCAACGATCAGGTGCACATCGTCCTCATCGAGGACACCTGGTCTGGCGCTCAGTGGGACATCAAGTCAACCGGTTATGGACTGTCACGCCAGATTGGCAGCCAGTTCACCGCCGACCCCAACAACCAGCAATACGGAACGCGCACGTTCATCGTCGACGTCAAGCAAGGTGCCTCCGGCAACACCGGCGACATCGAATTGCACGAGGTGCAACGCAGCTACGGTTACGGCTGGTATGGCTCTGGTGGCGGATATACCTACACTCCCCTTCCCAACGGGAAGAAGTTCAAGGTCTCCGTCCAGGTCATCTAGTCGGCATCGCCGGCATCGTCGTAGTCGTTAGCGCAGTTAGAGAGGCGGAACAAGAGCAATCAAGTTTCGCTTTCTCTTTCTTCGCGCGGCGGTATGGAAGCGTCGAACTTCACTGTGCCTAAAAAACACAGTGATTTCGACGCCTTTCATATCTTTTTGGCACTTTTTGCGCTTTTCCCAGCGCTAACATTCTTAGCGGAATTTTTTTGTGGTGCATCATTTTCGGCAATTATTTGGAGAGGGACAGGGAGAGCGGAGAGGAAGAGGGAGAGGAAGAGGAAGAGGAAGAGGGAGAGCGGGACAGCTTTGAATCAGACAAACTCACAAAGTGGACGATTATTGCCTATAGACATAACTTTTGCGGAATTTTATGTCCATAGGCAATAATCATCTCTTTTTACGCTGTTCACGCCCTTGATCACCTTTCATGAGACAGTAAACTATAAGCGTATTCAGGTTCGGTGGCCGGGACCATCTTCTTCGGGACTGAAAGCCACCGACAAAACCCCCAACCCCCCTCCGCAGTCTCCTGATGCAAGGGATGGTATCAACTGAAAGTAGCAGCCAAGAAACAGTGTGACGGCAATCAGAACAACAAGACGCATCGTTCGCTCCCAGCCTCCGACCGCGAATTTGTCACAAGTAATGTCCATAAATTTGTCCAAGCTAATAGACTAAACATAGAGCATTTACGGACTTTACTGTGGAGTAAATGTCCAACTTTCTTTCCAGAGCTTTGTCCTAGAAAGTGAGTGACGTTTCCGCCTATCATTTTCGGCAATAAATACAGACGCAAAAGCGCCGAAAATGATAAGCGGAATAAAATCGCTAAGAATGCCAGCTCGCGACAAAAGCATAGATGCAGCGCCAGAGGCGCAACGGGGGCAAAGTGTATTTGCCCCCGAAGAATGAGAAAAACGTTCTCAGCCAGTGGTCCTTTCTTCCGCCTGGGAACGAGCTGGAGGGTCCCAGCGGTATTCGGGCCGGTCCGGATAGCGCAACTCCATCGGGCAGCCCGCCACATCGAGCATGCCAGGAGTGGTCATGATCTGTTCGATCTGGATGCCTTCTAGATTGGGAATGTCGAGGGCTCTGCCAGTAACAATCTGCCCGCGAATCTGACCGTTGTGGTGCCGGCGCAAGGTCACCTTGCCGGTGCAGTAAATGTGGCCCAGTTCGACCCTGGCATCGTCAAATACATCGATAGTCAGGTCGGCGGCGCTCATGGAGTCGATGATCAACAATGAGCCACCGCCGATGGTGACATTGAGGTTGCCGAGGAAATCGAAGGGCGTAATGACGCGGGCGCAGTCGGGCCGCGGGCCGGTACCGAAAAAGTCGCCGTCCAGCGTGTGTGGTCCGCGCCCGCGCTTTACCTGTTTCAGCAGTGTGCTGGTGATGTCCCAGTTCTCAATGTCTCTGGCTGAAAGCGAGATGAGCCTCTCTCCGCGTCCGCGTTCGATGGCGACGGTGGACCAGAGGATGTCGAGCGAAAAACCCTTGCTCTGGTGCGGTAGATGACCGACAAGAGCGAGATTGAGAAGTTCGAAGGTCTCGGGAACTTGGTGCACCCGAATGGTGTCCCACTCCCTTCCGTGGCTGAATGCAATCATGTTGTTTTGCCTCAATTTGGTTGGTTAGAGAACTAATGTCTATTAGAGACCGGCTTCCACTGCGGCCGGTCCAGAATGTAATGGAAGTCTTAAATGTTTCAGCAATGGTGCTGGTGCAGTCATTTCACGGTGGGCCACTGCCGTTTAGCAGAAGTGGACTACCGTGAAATGACCTGGCAGCGCTAGTGCCCGAGCGGATGCAGGAAATCGTTCACCAGACCAATGACGAGAATGGCGCCCAGAACATAGACAAACACCCTCTTTATCTGCCTCTGTGTCACCAATTGCATGGCTTTTCCTCTCAGCTTCTCGATCAGCATGAAGAGCAATTGCCCGCCGTCAAGAAGAGGAATGGGCAGCAGATTGAAGATGGCCAGACTGAAGCTGATCGATGACATCACCAGGAAGAATTTGATCGTGCTGGCCTGGTATGCCTCAGCCGCATAACGGCTGATACCGACGACGGTGTGCACGCCCCCGGCGACACCCGGTAGATACCTGGCGGCCGCCGACTGGTGGTGCGGTGACGATGCACCACCAGTCCGTTTTTGCTGACATGCATATCAGCTTGCAACAATCAGCGGCCATTAGAGCTGCACAGCCCGTTCAGCAGCTGATGCTAAGCCTTTTCGCGGTGAGCAAAGACCTCGGAAAGCTGCAGCCATTCAGGACCACAATTGATGTCGGCGAACTGATTGGCGCGGTTGCTCAAGGCTTTGGCCGAATTCCAAAGCTTGCTCAGCAATTGCACGCGATCGCCAGCCTGTCGCAGTTGCTCGAACAGAGTTTCGAACTGGCCGTCGTTTGGATCTGCGGCGGCAAATTGCCCGGCGATTTGGCGCAACTGCCTGATCGATTCGGCTCGCAAGGCCCAGATCTGTTTCTCCAGGCGTTGCCCTTTGTCAGCCATGGCGTTGCCGCTAGCCACGATTTGTTCGAGCGTTGTGTCGGTAAGCAATACGGTGCTGGTCTCCGCCATGTGCGGATACTGTTGTTGATTTACGTCAGTCATTGTCTTTCTCCTTGAGTACGCCAGGTCATCTGAGCAGCTGCTGATCCCCGTTGAGGCAAGGCGCCATGGGCGGTTTGCCGTTGCGGAGGGAAGAGCGGTTCAATGAGTTGACGACTCGGTTATACGGTTAAGGTGAAGCGGTGGAGCGCTTCTTTGCTCCATCGCGAAACAAGCAAAGTCACGTTTGACTGTGCATTTTGGCAGCGGTCACACTAGACCGTACGATCGCTGCCAAAAACCAGGTTCGGTTTCTGCCCCGTACTGCAGGCATTTGCCGATCGCTGAGACACCAGCTTACAAGGCGCAAACCGCAGATCATGCCGAGCAAGGCAGTCGTCATTTCACGGTCGGCCACTGCTGTTTAGCAGCCGTGGACCTACCGTGAAATGACCTGGCAGCGCTAGTGCCCGAGCGGATGCAGGAAATCGTTCACCAGACCAATGACGAAAATGGCGCCCAGAACATAGACAAACACCCTCTTTATCCGCCTCTGTGTCACCAGTCGCATGGCTTTTCCTCTCAGCTTCTCGATCAGCATGAAGAGCAATTGCCCGCCGTCAAGAAGAGGAATGGGAAGCAGATTGAAGACGCCCAGGCTGAAGCTGATCGATGACATCACCAGGAAGAATTTGATGGTGCTGGCCTGGTATGCCGCAGCCGCATAACGGCTGATACCGACGACAGTGTGCACGCCACCGGAGACACCCGGTGTCGGGGCAACCAGATGCAGCATGCCGCCGAGTGCCACGATCATAGCCCAGATCACACCAACGCTGGCTTTCGCTCCTTCCCAGAGAGCCGCGCCGGGACTCATTTTCAGCACGACCGCGATGAGCACCGTCAGTGTGAGAAAGCCGACGATGAAGTTCATCGCCGGTCCGGCCAGAGCCACCAGCGCTCGCTTCCAGATGGGGAAGCGCTGCAACTGGTGCACTTCGTTGCCGAATTTCACCGGTCGAGCAAGATCCTCGTCGGTGTGACCGGTCACTTCGGGCACTGGAACGTAGCCGCCGATAGGAATCGGGCTGATGCGAAGCTCAGTGTTCCAGAACCGACCCAGAATGATGGAATATTTGCGCGGTCCTAATCCGAACACCGAGAAGACCGGTGTCCACATGCCGAACAGGCGCGCCACGAACCAGTGCCCAAATTCATGGGAGACGATCTGGAACGTAATAGAGAGAAGTACAACCAGAAGTACAACCAAATCGCTCATAATTGTCTGTCTTCTTTCCTCTCGGTGTGGTCTGTGTTAGACCGGCTATTTGAGCCGGGAATGGCTAACCATCCGAACAAAGTCAAAATTCCGAATACTATTGCAAAAGCGGCGATGGCAATGGTGGAATTGCTGCCAGCCTGTGTCAACAATGGTTGCCCGTCCACCACCGGGTTAACCGTGACGTCGTAGAGCCCGGAGACGCCGCCGCCGAACAGGGCCATCAGCCCCAGGCAGAAGCAGCCGGCGGACGCTGTGCCTAAGAAGCTGCGAATTCTAAGGGCAAGAGCCTTCCTGCCCTGATCAACTTGTTTCATATTTTCCTTTCCGGAGTCTTGCGTTTCGCCAGCACCGCCAATGGTGCAAGAGCGAATCCGACAAAGACGGCTCCCGGTTAGTGGCAGGGTTGAGGTGCAGTTCCTCTGCCACTTTCATGTGCGGAACTCCTGCGCAATCTTGCCGCAATCATGGTAGCTAAGGCCGCGGCGGCACTGCTGAAGCCGACCCACGCACCAAGCATCTCCGTACGAGCCACCTTTTCAGCGATCTCCGGGCCGACAAAAGGCGGAAACCCCAATGATGGCTCTACAAGAGTTGCCCAGGCGGCCGCCGCAAGCGCCACTATGGCAACTATCCACAGCGCGTCTGAAATCCAAGAAAGCATGACCGATCTAGCAAACGTCATGAATGATTTTCCTTTCTCTGTCTCTCTTTGCGTGGGAGACCAGAGTGCAGAGCCGCCAAGAGCGGCTCCGCCAGTTGTCTGATCAGACCTCAAGGGCGCCCGTGCCGCTGTCTCGCCTTTTTCTGAAGATGCGAGTAGATGGACTACGGCATAGACGAAAAAGCTCCAGGCGACATCACAAAGATGATGATGTTGACCAACTGCGCGAGCATGAGAATGAGAGGGAAAAGCCAGCAACCGTGCCTGGCGCCTCTCTTCCAACTGCCGCCGGATAACTTGCCGAGCACGCACCCAACCACTCCGCCGGCAGCGGAAACAGCCAGGTACACGGATCGCATGGCGATCACACTTTCCAGCAACATGCCCAGCACGAAGCCGCCAATGAGCGTGTTCGCGATTAAGAACAACCCTGCCACTGCCACGATCACGGCGATCGCAACGTAAAGCAAGGGTCTTCGACTTGTCATAATTGGTCTCCTTTACGAGATTTGATTTTCGGATACTGCGTCGCCATCACCGATTCCGGGTGAAACGAAGTGGCTTGAAGGTGCAGATGTGAACTAGCCGATCGGTCCGCGTCCCCCAGGTGGAACACGAGGCGGGCACAGGAGCGCGATTTCGACGTTTACGTCTGTGATCTTGCCGGCGAAGGCAACGGAGGCCACTTCAAAACCGAACCCTTTGCCTACGAAGGCAGCCAGGTGTTCGAGGTAGTCGCCGACGCCACCATGTTGTGAGTTAATCGCTTCTGCCGAGCCGGAGATGACAAAGCCGCAGCCGATCAAGCATCTGGTTATGCCCAGATGCAATTCGCTGTAGCTCATCGCCACTTCCTGGGCCCAGACCCGGCCAAGGATCGTGCCGGTAGCCGTTTGCCACATCGCTACGGAGGTCAAGACTGACTCCAGAAGCTTGTGATCTGGTTCTTTGTAGGGTCCAACGTAAATTTCGAAGCGCATTTCTTCGGTCCTGGAACTGCACCAGCGATGCTTCAGTGGTTCCAAGAGAATGGGGGTGTGCATAAGAGTGTTCCTCAATCGACCGTCTCCAACCCCGGATCTGGAGAGTTAGCCTGAGCGCGCCGATTTGCACCGGCGAAACTGCGAGTTAGTTGCAGACGCTGCCGACGATTAGATGTCGTGCGGGTTGGCGTCAGGGTTGCCCCAGAGGTCGTGGTTGAACCCCTGGAAGAAGTGATCGTCAACCGGCTCCTGGAAGAACTCGTTGGCTGAGTGTTGCCGCGGTCTGCCCACCACGACGCCATCCTCAACGCTAAGTAGGGTCTCCATTGCTCTGTGGTTGGGAGCGCTGTATTTGCGGTCAATGGTGGTGTTGCTCTTGGGGTCGTGGATGATCGCTTCCTCGATAAACCGGGGCTGGCCCTGCGCCCTCTTGTTGAGGTAATAGGTGGCCAACTCATTCTTTCCGCTGGTATCGTACACGGTGACGTCGCCTAAGACGTCCTTGAACCTACCATCACTCTTGTCATACATGAGGTACCAGGTCTGCATGTATTCGAGCGTGCCGTCACTGCGCCAGTACTTGTCGTGCCTGAGCAGTTGAGGCGAATCGTTCTGTCCCATGTTGAAACCATGGCCGTTGTTGTCGGGATACTCTTGCGTAAACTCTTTATTGAACGGCTTACCGTCCAGGTCGAAGTAGACGTGTGTGCGCCAGGTAGTGTAATTGGTCGACCACCAGATCTTGCCGTCTTTTCGGAAGCGAACCTCGGTAAGATTCAGCTCCTTGCCTTTCCCTTTGGTGTAAGTCTGTTGTGTGCGGACGGTGGTGCCGTCGTCGAAGTAGCTGGTGACATTACCGGTCACTTTATCGAATAAACAGCCGAGAGTGCCGTCAGCGCGTATGTAGCGCTCCTGGATCTCGTTGTTCCTGTTGTCGAAGTAGCGATCACGGTACTTCTCCCAGATGCTGGCGCCCACATGGACTTCCGGTTCGACGAGCCTGTCGTGATCCACAGTGCCATCTGCACGGAAGTACTGGTAGATCACGTAATGGCCCGTGCGGGTCAGGTAGGGCATCTCGTTGGCCAGTATTGTCTTTACCACACTGGTGCCGTTGGCAAACTGCGAGCTGTACTGCACGATAAAAGGTGCCCGCTGCTGCGCCGTAGTGATGTCCTGAAAGGTGCCGTGCTCCACAGTGTGAGTCGCAACAGGCAAGAGCTCAGCGTCGTTCATTTCGGCTGCAATGTTGACCTTGTCGGTGCCAGCACCAGACAAGTAAAAGTATCCGGCACTGAGAACGCAGAATGACAGTGCTGTAAAACCAATCCACATCTTTACGAACTTCATGCTTTTTTGTCCTTCCGAGACGCCCAATTCAGGGCATCATCAGTCTCTCGTGTACAATTTCTCTTTTTTGTCGCACAGCAAATACATGCAGCCAAGAAAGAGCAACAATCCCGGTAGTGGGCGACGCTGGGGCGGTAAAGCGACGATCAGATGTGACGCCCTGGCGTTATTCGCAAATTTGAAGCCGACCAACATGAATCCGAAACAGAACAACAACGGTCCGATCACGCAAAGTGATTGCTTGGCTTGCAGGTTGGTTGAACGAAAGGTGCTTGGGCTAACGACTTCGTTTCTGAATTTGAAATGGGCTTTATAGCTTAATGGTAGATACAGTGCTTACCTAAAAACAAGAATGTAATAAGTGCCAGACGACATTTATTACAAGAAGTAGTCAAGAACTGACTGGCAAAGCGGAGCTCAGCTAACGATAGGTGGCAGTGTCCTGCTCCAGCCAGGCGAAAGTGTCTTGCCTGCAGGAATTCTAACTCCGTCGGCAAGCGAAATTGGACCCTGGTGCGCCTATGGCACCGAATTTGGTGGCATTATTCTGGATTACAATGGTGAGATATTGCTTGAAAAACCTATCTTATTGCAGTCGTCGAGGCGGTTCCACGTTTCCTGGTGGTGCGTTAGTTTGTCGCGAAAGTCTTGGTTCTATTGGGCGCAAAGCGGTTCCACAGGTTCCGCCACTTTGTTGATCGAGACATCTGCAGTGCCGTGACTGCTATCAAATGCCGGAGATTTTCTAGAATAGATAGAAAATTGAAAAACCTATCTCACTAGAATGATATGGAGATTAAATTGCGTGGCTTTCAGCGGTTGTTAGCACGTTAAAGATATAGAAAATCCCAAAAGCTATCCAATCTTTAGAATACGTAGTGGTGAAGATCATGTTCGGTGCTAGTTGTCCGAAATGCCAGTCGCAAGACCGATCCACTTTTGCCGTTCTCGAGCAGAACGCTGAGAGTGACGCGAGGCTCCTTGACATCACCAGTAGTTAACATTTTGTGGAAGTCGTGTATTTCAGTGCTGATGTTATGTAAGAGATGAGTAATTCCTTCTTTTCACCATATCTAGTTTCAAAGCTTCCAGCCCACGCCCCACACTATTCAAACCACTTACAGCCGAACTTTCGTTGGGCACAGAACCATCCGCTCAGATTTCTCCGAAGGGCTGGGTAACAAGAAGAAGGGCTGCAACTGGGCATCTCGCCCGTTCATTGAGTTTAGACGCTTGCACGCAGTTGGAGGCAAGCGAGAAAGAAACTGCCGAGCCGGCGCCCGCAATATCCCACAAGACTCATTATCTTGCCGATGTTGGCGCGCCAGAAAAACAAAAAAACATGACACCTCAAGCATACGGTTCTATCTCTTCCGACTTAACTCTGATTCTGCCTCAATTCACGCAAGCCGTTGGCGGCGCCACTGATCCGCGGGTCAACTACATGTTTCGGGCTCTGTCCGGAATCGCCAACTGGGCGAAATTGCCGGCAGATAAAGAGAAATGGGATCGCCAGACCCTCGAACTCGTTCGCGCCAACTCCAATTACAGCAGCACCTGGCTCCTCTCTGCTCTGAGCGAGCTTGCCTATGATCTCCTGCAGCAGGCAGGCACAGATAAACTTGAAGAAGCCGAGAAGTTAGCGCGCGAGGGTGTGGCCAACGGTCTGGCGAAGCTCGCCGACCCCGACACCTCCGACAAAGTACATGTTCGCGCCTACGTCGGTTCCCTTTACCTTTTGCTGGCGCACATTCTTCTTTGCGAGAACGAGACGGAGAAGGCGCACGCCGAAATCCTCAATCTACTCGCCTTCTACGACAAAGTGGCGGCTGACTGGGGACCGCTAAATGGAGTCATCGATTTGCAGGAGGCTCACCACCTGTTGCTGCAGATCGCGGCGCTCTACAGCGCTAATGGACCGGATGGCTACGACAAAGCCGTCGCCGCCGCCCGGGAAGCCAACGCTGTGGAGTTGCGCATGATCAATCAGGCGCCGAGCTTCATGCCCAATTGGCTTAAGGACCTCCTCAACCTGGCCGACGGTCACGAACATGTGGTCAAAACGGCTCTGGACGCCAACGGAAGTGGCACCAGCGGGCTCACCGAAAACGAATACAAGTCAATCTCATTCGATTTGGGGTTGGTCTTGCAGGCGTTTGTCGAAGCCGTTGGTAGCCCCACCGATGCGCGGCTTAACCTCTTGCTGCGCGCCATTGCTAGCGTCGCCAACTGGGCGAAGCTGCCGGCAGAGAAGGAAAAGTGCGATCGCCAATATGTGGCGGTGATGCGCGCCAACCCCGATTACAGCAGCACGTTGCTTATCGACGCGCTGTCGCAGCTTGCCGGCGACCTTTACCAGCAGGGTGGAAACGATCGGCTTGCCGAAGCTGAAGCCCTGGTGCGCGAAGCTCTGGTGATTGGACTGGCGGAATCTGCCGATCCCGACACGTTCGAGGTCGATCAGGTGCGCGGCTATGTTGGCTCCTTGTATTTGCAGTTGGCCCGCATTCTGATCGCGCAAAACGAGAAGGATAGGGCCGGAGCCGAAATCGTCAACTTCCTCACTTTCTTCGACAAGTTGACGGAGGATGATCTGGGCGTGGTCAACGGAGTCATCCACTTTCAGGACGCTCACCGCATCCTGCTGCAAATCGCCAAGCTGTATCTGGCTGAAGAGAACGGCTATGACAAGGCCGTCGCTATCGCCAGAGAAGCCAACGCGGTGGAGTTGCGGATGATCAATCGGGCGCCGAACGTCATCCCCACTTTTCTCAGCGACCTGCTCGACCTGGCCGACGGTCACGAGCACGTTTACGAGACGTTCGCGGCCAACGGCGCTGGCGCCGCCGCGAAGTAACTTCCACCCAGCCTGCTGAGCCGGCTTCTTTGGCTCAGGCGCCTGTCTCGTTCAACGCGAGTCAGGCGCTGCTGCGACTGACCTACACCTTCACCGTCGGCTGAGGGTTGTTCGATAAGCAAGTTGGACAAACTCTACACAAAGGACTAAATCAATGGACTTCCCAACCGCAAACATCACGGCTTCCGAGGCGGTACAACGCTTGCTCGCGATGCTGAAAGCACAAGAGACTGTGGGCGAGGCGAGCACCGAGGAAAAGGTTCGCGACACTCTCGATATCACCGTCGCCCGCTGCATCGAGCACATCACTGCGCGTCTGGTCGGCAATAGAGACTCAGACAGCGAAACCGTTATCCGCGACAACCTGCAGTCGTGCTTCGACTTGCTGGGGGCAGAGTGGAAGGCGGGGTCGATGTCATTCGACCTCTACAGCACTTTGCTGGCGCGCACAGCCTTGATTCGCGATCTGCTTTCCCTTGCCGACGCGATCGGGTCAAAATCATCCTCACCGACTGAAAATGGCCAATGAGCTGCCGGCACGCGATCAATTTGCAGTGCTGAAGGAGCGCACCGAAGCTCCCTGAGCAGAACAACAACGCTGGTCTGAATCTTTCCCAGATACAGACCAGCGTCCACCGAAAAGGTGTCAAACCACCTATGGGAATTTTTTCGTGCATCATTTTCGGCAATTATTCCCGAATGCAAAAGTGCCGAAAATGATGAATGGAATAAAAGGCGTGAGAAAAGATTGGGAACGATGGTGTATTTCAACCATCGCTCCCATTGTTGAACATCCCTGCCTCCCATCCCAAGCATTGGGCTAGACGAGCAGGGCGAAATCTCTGCTTTACCGGCAGTTAGATCTGCTCGTGATCCGGTGGCAGAATCTTTTCGGCGTACTCGCGACAGGCACGCGCCTTTTGTTCATGAACCTCGGCGCGGAGGTGCCAGAGAAAGCCGACGTACCGGTCGTTGTGAAAGCGTTTGAGACCATCGCTTACGACCTCGTCCGCCTGGGAAGACTGCCCCAGAGCCAGATAGCAGCGAGCCGCATCTTCGCCCCTTCTACGTCGTCAAAGTAGTAGCGTCCCTCGCTTACCTGCTCTCTCTTGCCGTCCCGCACCAGAAAGACCCTGGCGCATCCCGACACTTTGGGAGTCTGGATGTCGAACGTGGGACTGTGGAACCGGGGGCATCGAATGGTCAACAGCTCCTCGTCGTTGTACGTGACAATGACGGTCTCGTCGGTACCCAGATAAGATAATTCGACGTGCATATTCGAGTCTCCGGTGTTGTCCGAAGGGAGTGCGTAATTGCACTCGCTTGGCGGTTTGGCAGGGATCAGCGACCCATCGGCAGCGTGCGGGGAATGGGCCAGCCGTTGTTGTCGGGTCCGCTGAAGAAGCCCAGCAGATACATGCCGGCGCCAACGAGCATGGTCGGTGTCGACATGGAGATGAATCCGACTGCGGCGAGCAGCAGGCCGACGATAAAGAAGATGCGGCGGATACGCACGGTGACCAGCTTCTCGGTCAGTTCGAGGCGTCTGAGCACAAGTCCGATCAAAAATCCGACCGCGCAAGAGCCCAACAGAAACCCGACCAATTCAAGGAACTGATCGGCAGACATGTGTGACAAGATCATGGACGTTTCTCCTGACAGAAGGTGCGCAAGTGCACCGATTAGAACCGCAAAATGAGAAAACGAAAGATGTGACGGACTCCACGACGAACTGATCTACCAGCAAACACAGAACTCTGCTTGCCACTATATGCGATGCAATCTTTTCCTTCCCATAGACTTCCGCCCAGCGAGCCTTTGAGCACGAAATAGCAGCTGAGATAGAGATTTAGAGAGATTTTTCGGATAAGTGGGTTGTGAGAAATGAGGAAGATAAGTCAAAGTAGATCAAGTCGATTAGTAAAAGCAAGTAAATTACTCTACGATGTTCATCGATTGAAACCCAGTCCGTGACACAATTGCAGGGCTTGAGGCTTGATCCACTTTGCCACCGTGCAGCCACAATTTCGGCTATTGTGCATAGCTTGGTGAGCCTGCTAAAATCGTCTCTGGAGGTTGGGTATGCTGACCAATCAAGAGATTCGCGATCTTTCCGGCACCTGTGTATGGCCGACAGTTTCTGCGCTCTTGGTCGATTGGGGGCTGATTGCCGCCTCCTTTGCCCTGGCGGCAACATTTACCAATCCACTGGTCAGAGTCCTCTGCTTCGTCCTTATCGCCAGGCAACAGCTGGCGCTGGCCATCCTCATGCACGATGCCGCCCACAAGCGTTTATTCTCTTCCGTCAAACTGAATGACTTCGTCGGGCAGTTCCTCTGTGCAGCGCCCTTGCTTTTCTCGATGTACTCCTATCGCACTTTGCATCTGCGCCACCATAAAGATCCTCTCGCCTCCGACGACCCGGACCTCACTCTTATCGGCGGCTATCCGATCAGCCTCAAAAGTTTCTCCCGCAAACTCCTACGCGATGCGCTGGGAATCTCTTATTTCAAGTTCATCCGCTACTTCATCCACATGGCTAGAAAGCCAAAAGCCATTGCTGGAACATCTGGTCAGCCAAGCAACAGATCAGGCAGCGAGAAACCTGCACCCTTGCCGTTAATCTTGGGCTCCATCGCCTTGATGAATATCGTGCTGTTTTTGATTCTGGCTGCTGCGCACCACCCGTGGTTCTACTTCTGCCTCTGGTTGTTGCCTGCGGTGACAGCGTTGCAAGTACTCTTGCGCATTCGCGGCATCGCAGAACATGCTGGTTACTCAGCCAATAAGAACCAGATGCTCAATGCGCGCACAGTGGAAAGCTCATGGCAAACGCTTCTCTTTGCGCCCCACAGCGTCAACTACCACATCGAGCACCACGTATATCCGAGCATCCCACACTATAATTTGAAAAGGGTCCACGACCTTCTTGCGGCCCGCAACGCTCTGCCTCAAGCGAATTTGTTTGCCGGATACAACAAGGTGTTACAGGTTCTCATCAAGTAAGGGTTCGCCGAAACTGACTGGATATCAGCAGCTACCCAGCCTTCAATGTTATCTGCTGGTACCACAGAATGAGCCACTAGTAACTGTCCATTTGAAGGATGAAGGCAAGAATTGGCTTGTTACCACGTTGAAAGATGAGGCAAGTCTGGATGTGCCGGCTCTACCTTGCGGCAAAATCACTCTAACGCTCAGCGCCATATACGAAGGTGTTTTCTAGGCGCTGCGTCGTTGATGTTCTAACATAGCTGATCTATTTTGGAAAAGAGATATTACCATTAAGATCGTCGATTAGAGCCGTACTGGTCCAGCAGCCACTCTCAGCATCAGGTTCTCCGCCCAAAATTACTTTGATCTCAATACTTTCCACACCAGATGGAAGAGCAAATTCGGGTATTTTTTCCACTGAATTTAACACAGTTACCACCGATTTCTTCAACTCGTCTTCACTGGTATTGGCAGGGTCAGCAGTGGGGACGGCGCGTTCAAATGGCAGGTCCATTCTATAGCCGTAAAAAGCAATGTCTTTGACTCCGCCAGGTTTGATTCTGACATTGGCTCCAATTGCTCCGCGCACCTTCGGCTCAAAATCGTTGACTAATCTTTCGATGAAGGCTTTGTACCATTCGTGTTCATCGCCCGTTTGTTTTAGCTTGTCTGGCCTTACTCTGTCGCCTTGAACTAAAGAGGCTTGAAGTCTCTTCTTGCTGTTGTGCACCGCAATAAAATAGTCCGGAAACTGAATTGCCCGGTTTGGGTCTGAGAGAGTGCGAAAGGTCCACATCGTTTTTGATGTATAGGCTGCCTGGGAGCCTGTGCCGTCCAGCCTGACACACCCACCGTCCGAAAGTTTGCCGCCCGAGCCTATGCCGCCGCTAGTGTCGATGCCGCAATCGGCGCGCGCCTGAGACGCAATTGACAACAACATCAGCAGTAACACGGATCTAAAACTGCATGCAGTGTGCACTTTCAAGAATCCATGGGTCTGCATCCTCTGAGGTTTCCTTACCGGGCGGAATCAAGCGACCAGCGCCTTGTGAACAAGTCTAGCCTGGCGCGCCCTGCTTCTTTACCAGTGAGATCGTTCACCAGCACCAGCGGTCCCTTGTTCGAATACTGCGTCACTTGCAAATTGTATTCGTCACCAGCGAAGGTGTGCCATGACCCCGACTCCAGGGATTGAGGAAACGGCACTGTGCGAGTTGGCAGTCCAGCAGCGTCGCCAACTGATTGGGCCCAACGCTGGTCCTTGAGCAAGAACTGCGCGCCGCCCAGGTCCTGCCCGCCGCTGGACAATACTTTGAGCATCGGACTGCCACTGGCGGACTGAGCAATATTCAATTTGTATCCGCAGCCATCGAATTGGAGCCAGCGACTAGCGTTGATGCGCCCGAGGTCCTCAACTATTTCGGCAACACTGCCAGCTTTGCCGGTCAAAAGTGCGGCGGCTTCGGTGCCCAAAGCCGACAACTCGGGAGCTAACTTTGCGGCTCCTTCAGCCACTTTCACAGCTAATTCGACTTCGGCTCCCACTGGTGTTTCGGTGCTCCTGAGCGTTTCAGTGCTGTTGCAAGTGTGGATGGATCCCTTTGGGCTTACGCCAGTTTATAAATTTTTGGATGTTATAAAAATGGTGAAAATACGGACAAAAGCAAAGATTGGTGGACTTCAACAACAATTTCACACGGAGTGCTAAATTAACAGCCGTCGCCAAAGGGACAATATGAAAAGAACTATGCATGTCATCACCCCGAAGCATACCCGGGAGCACAGCCGTCTCGCCTGCTTCCTCACCTCTATTGCTGCTCTGCCACTGTTGTTTGCAACTGTGCCATTACCTGGCAACGCTGACGTCTCGGCTGCTTCTGAAGCTGAGATGGTTGAGACAGCTAAGCAACAGATTGCCGGACCGCAGAGAAAAGCGGTAATTCGCTTAGACAGAGAAGCCATCCAGTATTTTCTCGACAATCAAGTTGAGAATGGATTGATTTTGGACAGGCAAAGAAATTTCAGCCCGTTGCTGCATGACGGCATGTCCAGCATCTCGGCAACTGGAATGGGGCTTATTGCCATTGCCGTGGCAAGCGATGCAAACCACAATATGATCAGCAAGAAAGACGCCATAACCCGCATCAAGAAGGCGCTGACAACAGCACTGAAATTGCATTCTGAACACGGAATGATGCCGCATTTCATCAACAACAAAACCCTGGAACCAATCGGACACGATGCCATCGCTACGATCGACTCATCCTGGCTTTTGGCGGGGGCTCTCTGGTCGAGCCAATATCTGGATGACAAAGAATTGCGGGCACTCGCCGACGAGCTTTATGATCGAGTGGATTGGACATTCTGGTCCAGGCGCACCGCAGATGGTGCAACGCGATTGGCGCACGGCATGGACCCGGAAGGCAACATGCTGAAAAGCAGCTGGGATAGGCTTAACGGCGAAACAGCTTTTATGTATGCGATGGGCATTGGCGCCAGCAAGAACGCCGTGCCGGCGCAAACCTGGAATTCGTTCGACCCCGCTCCAAGGAAGGTCGCTGGGCAATATATCGCCAGTGGTGACCTTGGCTTGTTTGTATTTCAGTACAGCAACAATTTGATGGATCTGGCAAATTATCACGGCAAGCCGGATTTGCCTGGTGAGACATCGATGGCGGTGCGGGCGAATTGTCGTGTTTGCAAGTCTGCCAAGTACAAATTTAAGACGTACAAAATATTCTGGGGATTGT
>Ga0182024_10007341_pt1 | contig 23783 bp, 28 predicted proteins | sample P32metaG_FD_120480 | JGI IMG/M metagenome (GOLD analysis project Ga0182024, IMG submission 120480) | Permafrost microbial communities from Stordalen Mire, Sweden - P3-2 metaG (Illumina Assembly) | ecosystem: Environmental > Terrestrial > Soil > Wetlands > Permafrost | place: Sweden: Stordalen... | reverse complement strand
GTTCCTCGTCTTCGCCCAGGCGCAGCACCCCGGGAATGGTCCAGGGATGACGTCCGTTGTTTTCCGCCGCGTTGGGGGATACGGCCGTGCAGGCGGACGCGAACGCGGCGACAAGCGCGGACGCTAAGAGCGCTGCGGGGCGGAGGCGTTGCTTCATCGCTAGAGCTTTATCATATTTCGGCCGCGGCCTGCGTCGCGGATTGGCCGGAGCAAAAAGAGGGTATAATCCTTCTGCAGTCGCTTGAAAGGCGGGATAGCATGGGGGGAATACTCTGGGGTATCATCTCGATCTTATTTGTGTTGTGGCTGATCGGATTTATAGTCCACATCGGCGGCGCGTTTATACATCTGTTGCTCGTAGTCGCTGTGGCCTTATTCATTGTAAATCTGCTGACCGGGCGCAAGGCGCCGGCAAGCTGAGCTGAAAGGAAATTCAGATGAGCAGAAAAGACGGAGTCAACAAAATCGTTGCCAATGCCAAGAATGCGGCAAGCGAAGCGACGCACCGCGTCATCGCCAAAACCGAAGAGATCAAGCGCGAGGTCGGCAGGGGTACGATGAAGCCGACCGACAACCTTCAATCGATCGCCGTTCAAGCAAAAAATGAAGCACAAGCGGAAATTGATCGGGCGAAGCGAGAACTTCGGAATACCGACAAAACGTAGGTACGATTAGGTTTCCCTTTGCGTCAAGCTTGGGGAAGCCGGATCGGCGCCGTCTTCGCTGCAATTCCGTGTGCGATCGCATCGTACAACGCATGCGGTCCGAACCTCACCGCGTCGTCTGCGGGAAGTCCCGTTTCATCTTTCGCCCGCTCGATCGCGTGCAGTGCGGCTTGTTCATCAAGCCCGCTCGTGTTGAGGGCGATACCTACAACCTTCGCCGGCTTTACCGTCGCGCAAAGGGCCTCGTACATGCCGATGAGCCGAGGATAGGAGAGAATCGGCGTCCCGTATCCGTCGATAGTCGTTCGCGTCGCGACATGCACGAGAACCAAAGCGTCGGGGGCGCTTCCGTACAGCAAAGCCAAGGTTACGGGAGCAAATGCGGGATGATTGATTCCGCCTTGACCTTCCACGAAAAGCAAGCTTGTTCCGGGAGCGTTCTCGACGACGAGGTGCTCTGCCGCGCCGGGCGCGAAATCGCTTACTACCCGGTCTATAGCGATGCCGCTGCCGGCGATCATGATGCCGGTTTGTCCGGTTGCGATGAAGCGAGCCCTTTCACCGCGATCGTGCGCGGCGCGCGTTAGTTCCAAAGCAGCGGTCATCTTGCCGACGCAGGCGTCGCTGCCGACGGTAAGCACTACGCGCGGTTGCACCTCCCACGCCGCACCGGAGAAAACGGGAACGGGCGGAGGGGTTCGCACGTCCCAAATACGCGTGCCGTATCGTGCTGCGGCAGCGGCGAATTCCGGATCGGTTGAAAGTTCGTCGTGGAGGCCGCTGACGATCTCCAGCTTTGCTTCTATCGCGGTGAGAATGAGCGCGCGCCATTCCGGCGGCAGCACGCCGCCGGGGGGAGCGATGCCGACTAGGAGCGAGGTCGGTTTGAGCGCGAGCGCCTCGCGCATATCGGAGAAGATCGGGGCATCGCTTTTGAGATAGGGAACAACCTCGCATACGCGTTTGCCCGCATGGCGCGGATCAATGACTGCTAGGGTCTGGTCCTTGGAATAGGCTATCACGCCGTGCGCCGTTTTCGCCCGGCGCGTTTCAAAAGCGTCGGGCGCCAGGACGACGTAACGACGATGCATGGAAGAGCCTTTCATGCCGCGGCGCGTTCGAATACGCCTAGGCCTGGAGCGTCGGGAAGTACGATTTTTCCGCGATCGTAGGTGATTCCGGAGAACGGATCGTTCGCGGTGAGGAACGGGCCGTCTAGATCGGCCCAATCAACCAACGGAGACAGATGGGCGGCTGCGGTACAGAGAATCGAACTTTCCAGCATGCACCCGAGCATGATCTTCAAACCCAGCGCCCGCGCCGTGTGAATCATCTCCAACGCCGCGCGGATTCCGCCGCATTTCACCAATTTGATGTTGATGCCGTCGACGCATCCGGCGAGCTTGGGGAGATCGCTTGCGAAACGAGAGTCTTCGTCCGTGACGATAGGGATCGACGTGCGCTCGCGGATGTAGCGGAGTTGTTCGGGCGCCCCTGCCGGGATCGGCTGCTCGCAAAATTCGATGTCGAAGCGTTCGATCTCGCGCAAGATGCGCACGGCGGTTTGCGGGTCCCAGCCCTCGTTCGCGTCGATGCGCAAGGAGCCGGCGTACCTCGAGCGGATCGTCTCGATGATCTCGATATCGTTCCCTGCGCCGAGCTTTATCTTGATTATTGGATGATCGCGAATCTCCTCAAGTTTGAGCAGCATCGTCTCGATCGTATCGATACCGATGGTGAAGGAGGTTATCGGCGTTTTCCGCGGATCGAGTCCGAGTAAACGCCAGAGCGGACGTTGGACGTCTTTCCCAATGAAGTCGTGGAGCGCGATATCCAAGCCGCAACGAACGGCCGGCGGTAAATCGCTGAGCAGCACATCGAGGACGTAAGGATCGTCCGACCGTAAGGGATGGTCGTGAAAATAGGCGATGACGGAAGCGGCGTCTTCTCCATACCGTTTGGTCGGCGAACTTTCGCCGAATGCTTCAATCCCTTGATGCGCTAGGCGGAGGAGAACGGTCCGTGCATGGGTCTTCGAGCCGCGCGTAATCGTAAAGGTGTGAAGCAGAGGAAGCGATAGTTCGCTTACGTCAAGACGCATGAGGAGAATTTCTCATGCGTTGAGGAATAAATCCCGCTATTGATGAACGATTATATCTGCATGACGCGTGAGTTTTTCTCATGTCCGCGCTGACTTGCAATGTATGCGAGACCGTGTTTTTTAGTTCGTAGGCATGAATTCGTTGCCCTTATTGGCCGGCGGACTCGTCGGTTTAGGCGTCGGCGCTTCATCGGCGTCGCCGCCGCGTCCGAAGCGATATACCAATCCCACGTTTACGATCGGAAACACTCTGAAGTTCGTGGAGCTTGCGAGGCTTTGCGTTTCCTCCGCGATGCCGGATTGCACGACCGGATTGGACGCGCCGGCTCCCGTCGCGACGATTTGCACTTGCGGCGACCCGATGAATGCGGCGCCCAGATCGGCTGCGAACGAAAGGCCGCGTTTCTCTTGCGTGGGAACCCACGCGAAGCCGAAGTATGGGGCGGTTTTATTCCATGCGATCGTGCCGCCGACTGAGTTGATGCCGGTAACCGTGACGTGGTTCAGCGTGAATGAGCCGTCGGAGTTGGGGAGTACCGAAGCCGCCAACGAGTAATGCGGGAAAAGAAGGCCCGTCGCAAGGGCGAAGGTACCCCGAAACGGATGGTAATCGCCCAGCACTAAAAACGAATGAAGCTGTAATTGGCCTTGGTAGGAATTATCCGAACTTGATATTGAGGTATTGTAGCTAAAGGCGCCGTATTGCATGCGCGCGTCGTAGCGGCTTCCGACCGGCGTGCCGAGGGAGAGCGTTAAGCCCGTCGTTCCGACGCTGACGCCGGGCGTGAGGTCGGCACGAGCCGTGAGCGGCGCGCCGGCGAGGAAGAGCGAAACGGCGCCCGCAGCGAACCCTCGTGAAAATCTCATGGATGATTTCCTTCCTTGCGCTGAAGACGTCGACCGCGCGGGCCGTCTGCACGCCGGGTGAGAACCTGCTCTCGCAGGTGGGTGCGGCCCGGGCGCAAGGTGGGGGCGACTTTGCGTCCCCGTCCTGTCGTATCCGGAGCTGATGCTCCCTAGGTATGTGCATTGGCTCTACACCATGGCGCCTGCGCGAGCGAGCGCAGTCGGCGTCCGTAGGGATTATCCCATGACGGTCAAGCTTTGACCTCGGATGCGGTCGATGAGGTCGGCAAGGCCTTGTTCGGTCAAGGCAGCGTCGATCGCTTCGATAACGAGAAACGCGCGGAAAGAACGCAGATCGCGTAAGAGGCGCGGGATGCGTTCGTCGTCGGCGGACTCGGCGGACTCGGCGGAATCGACGGAAAGGCACGCTATGACCGTTCGCGAGGGCAAGGTCGCGGCGGATTGCCCGGGGGGAAGCTTCGCGAGATCGAGGCCGAAACGCAGCCACGAGCTATCGACGTCTTTGGCGACGCGCTTGAGGTCGGCCGCGTTCGCGCAGATCGTTTCCGGGTCGTCGCGCAATGCGATGACGACGTTCGCGCGTTTTGCCGCGGATGCGCTTTGTCGAAGGGTTGCGACCAGCTCGTTCCATGCTTCGGGGGTATCCGCCGCGCGCGGGGCGCGGGCGATCACGATGGGGGCTCCGAGGCGGACGGCGATCTCGATCCAAAGCGATCCCTCCGGCTCAAGCAAGGCGTCGGCCGCGACGGCCGCCACGGTGAGACCTAGGTCCGTTGCTGTTTTCTTGAGTTGGGCGAGATATTCGTCGTCCGTGCGGGGGAAATGACGCGCATCGAACACGACGCCGTCCAGCGCGAGGGACGAAGCGCAAAGCTGCAGCCACTCAAGCTGCGTGAGATCGCCTTGTAAGAGACGTTTGTCGAAGCTTATGCTTGATGATGCGATCTTCATGCCGATGTGTTTCGCGATGTTCCCGGCGCGTCATTGCCGACGCGTCGGGAATATCGAAGAGTTTAGCGAGCGGGCGCGAATACGAAGCGGGCCATGCAGGTCCTAGATCATCCGACGCTTATCATGCAAGACCCGGAGCTCGCCGCCGCGATAGCGGGCGAGGAGAAGCGGCAACGAGATAATCTTGAGTTAATCGCTTCGGAAAATTACGTAAGTCGCGCCGTGCGTGAAGCTATGGCGTGCGTGATGACCAATAAATATGCGGAAGGGTACCCTGGGCGGCGTTACTACGGCGGCTGCGAATGGGTCGACGTCGCGGAGACCGCGGCGATCGATCGCGCAAAAAGGCTTTTCGGCGCGGAGCACGCGAACGTGCAACCGCATTCCGGGGCTCAAGCGAATACGGCCGTGTTCATGGCGGCAGGCTTAACGGCCGGCGATGGTATCCTCGGATTGGCGTTGTCGCACGGCGGGCATCTCACGCACGGCCACAAGGTCACGTTAAGCGGAAAGTTTTTCAGCAGCGTCGCATACGGCGTGCGCCGCGACTCGGAAACCATTGATTTTGACGAGGTGCGCACGGCGGCGCGCGAGCATAAGCCTAAATTGATAATCGCCGGTGCGAGCGCGTATCCGCGCAGGATGGAGTACGCGCCGTTCCGCGAGATCGCGGATGAAGTCGGCGCCAAGTTGTTGGTTGATATGGCGCATATCGCCGGGTTGGTCGCGACGGGATTGCATCCGTCGCCGGTCGGGATCGCGGATTTCGTAACTACGACGACGCACAAGACGCTGCGCGGTCCGCGCGGCGGATTGATCCTTTCGAACGTTGCCGACGCGCAAGCGGTTGATAAGGCCGTGTTCCCCGGGATTCAGGGGGGACCGATGATGCATACGATCGCGGCGAAGGCCGTCGCGTTCGGCGAGGCGCTTGCGCCTGGGTTCAAAGAGTATCAACAGCGGGTGATTGACAATGCGCGCGTGATGGGAGAAGAACTCATGCGCGCCGGCGTCCGATTGGTCGGCGGCGGGACCGACACGCATCTGTTGTTGGTCGATCTCACGCCCAAGAGCCTCACGGGCAAGGCCGTCGAAGAATATCTCGATCGGATTCGCATCACGGTCAATAAGAACGCGATTCCATTCGATCCGCAAAAGCCCGCCGTGACTAGCGGTATCCGAATCGGTACGCCGGCCGTCACCTCGCGCGGGATGGGCGTCGACGAGGCGCGCGAGATCGGGAAAATTATCGGCGAAGCGCTCACGGATATCGAAGCGTGCGTCAAACAAGATGCGTTGCGGGCGCGCGCGGCCGAGTTGGCGGCACGTTTCGAAGTGCCGTGATCGACGCGAGTACGATAACGGTCGTTGAGCATGCGCTTGTCGCAGATTGCTTGGCGGCGTTGCGTGATGCGCGGACGCCCGCAGCGCTCTTTCGTAGTACGACGGAGGAGCTAGGGTTCTTCCTCGCATACGAAGCGACGCGTTCATTGCCCGCCGATAGTCGCGAAGTGCGAACGCCGGTCGGGACGGCGCAGGTGCGGCGTATTTCCGGTCGCCCGATAATCGCGCCGATTTTGCGCGCGGGATTGGGGTTGTTGCCGGGCTTCGTGCGAGCGTTCAGCGAGGCGACGGTCGCGCACTTGGGATTTTTTCGCGATCCGAAAACGTTGGAAGCGATTCCATACTACGCGAACATTCCGGAAGATATCTCGCAAGGGGAGTCCTATGTGCTCGATCCGATGCTCGCGACCGGGCACACCGCTTGCGCTGCTTTGCAAGCACTCGTCTCGCGCGGCGCCCGAACGATAACCTTCGTTTGCTTGGTCGCCGCGCCCGAAGGCGTCGCCGAAGTGAAACGGCGCTATCCCGACGTGCGGATTATCGCGGCTGCTGTGGACGAAGGGTTGAACGAGCACGGGTATATCGTGCCCGGCTTGGGCGACGCCGGCGATCGCATGTTCGGGGCGTGAGCGCCGTTAGCTGATTGGGGTCGTGGTTTCTACGCGCTAGGCATCTTTGCCGAGACCAAAGTACGCTTATATTTTACGATTGGTAAAAAAATATCAAAGGTAGCGTATGACTTTGGAAGTATTTACCATTCATGTATTTTATTAATGGAAGAAGCTGCAGAAATAAATGCTCTAAGCAGCACTGAAATGGAGCGGATCGCTATGAAGAGGCTAGACGCACGCTTATTATTAGGGTTTCTCGTTGTCTTGCTCAACAGTTCTTGCGGGCCTAGGCCCCCCACGCGGCCCGCGCCGACCCAATCGGCTGTGATCCCGCCCGCCTCGACGTCGTCGAACGCGCCCGTCGCGATTGGGGGGTGCAGCGGGCTGGGCGTAGTCGTGTCGGTAGCTGTGGGGACCGGCAACTGTCCCGTCACAGGCGCTTCGCCGTCAGCGGGATCGACGAACCCGCCGACCGCCGGTTTTCCCAATTTTGGTCCGAACGTGGTAGTTTTCGATCCGACCATGTCTTCAGCATCGATTCAGAGCCGGCTTGATGCTATTTACGGGACGCAACAGACGAGTCAATTCGGGACGAATCGGTATGCTCTGCTGTTCAAGCCGGGCACATACAACGTCAACGTCAATGTCGGCTTTTACACGCAAGTTGCGGGCCTGGGATTAACTCCCGACAGCGTTACGATTAACGGCCAGTTCCAGGCCAGCGCCTCCTGGAACGGAGAGAACGCAACGACGAATTTTTGGCGTTCCGCTGAAAACCTTGCCGTCGTTCCTCAAGGCGGCACGGTACTATGGGCCGTCTCCCAGGGCTCTCCGATGCGTCGGATGCACATCAAAGGGAACCTCGCGTTGTCTCAAAGCGGATGGTCCAGCGGCGGTTTTCTAGCGGACACCGTTATTGACGGTAAAGTATCTACAGGATCGCAGCAGCAATGGTTTTCGAGAAACTCTCAGTGGGGTAGTTGGAGCGGAGCGCTTTGGAACATGGTATTTACAGGCGACGTCAATGCGCCCGCGCAGACGTTTCCCAAGCCGCCCGTCACGACGGTTGCCCAAACGCCTCTGGTGCAAGAGAAACCCTTCCTCACCATCGACGGCTCCGGTAATTACAGCGTCTTCGTCCCGGCGCTTCGGACCAACAGCCAGGGAACCAGTTGGTCCGGCGGCGCGGCGGCGGGTCAGTCCGTCCCGATAAGCCGGTTTTACATCGCGCTGGCGGGAACGGACACTGCAGCGACGATCAACGCAGCCCTCAGTCAAGGCAAGAATCTTATCCTCACGCCGGGGATATATAATTTAAGTTCTCCGATTCAGGTAACCAATCCGAACACGATCGTGCTGGGCTTGGGACTAGCAACGTTAGTAGCCGCCGGCGGAACGGCCGCGATGACGACGGCCGACGTCGACGGCATTCAAATAGGCGGACTTATTTTTCAGGCCGGAGCCGCTTCTTCACCCGTCCTCTTGCAAGTCGGGCCGGCCGGAAGCGGCGCCCTTCATGCCGCTCCGACTTCCCTATACGATATCTTTGCTCGCGTCGGCGGGGCGGCGCCGGGGAGTGCTGCGGTTAGCCTGCAGATCAACAGCGGCAGCGTCATCGGAGACGATTTCTGGCTGTGGCGCGCGGATCATGGCGCGGGGGTCGGGTGGACTAGCAACGTTGCTGCCAATGGGCTGGTCGTCAACGGAGGCAACGTCACCGTCTACGGCCTGGCCGTCGAGCACTATCAACAGTACCAGACCTTATGGAACGGCAACGGCGGAAAGGCGTACTTCTATCAGAGCGAGGCCCCGTACGATCCTCCCTCCCAAGCGGCTTGGATGGACGGAACAGTCAATGGATACGCGTCCTACAAAGTCGCGGATTCGGTAACGAGCCATCAAGCATGGGGGATAGGCGTTTACTGCTTATTTACTGCTAATCGAAGCGTAAAACTGGAAAGCGCGATCGAGGCGCCGGCTTCAGGCTTAAACGGACAGATGTTTCACGATATGACCACGGTGTCGTTGGGCGGCGTCGGGGAAATCACCCACATCATAAATGACGAAGGCGCCGCGGCGAACGCCGCCGGGGAAGTGCAAGCGTTAATCCAATAGCGTTTGGAGGGCGCTTGGGACCCAATGCCGATGTGGAGTTGTTTGGGCGCTATCCGACGAAAAGTACGTTCATGCGGCCTGGCTGGGACGAATACTTCATGGGGGTTGCGCGGACCGTTGCGTCGCGGGCGACCTGTCCGCGTGCGAGCGTGGGGGCGGTCGTCGTGCGGGATCGTCGTATTCTGACGACCGGATACAACGGCTCGGCGCGGCATGCGGGACATTGCCTTGACGTCGGTTGCGAGATGCTCAACGGCCATTGCGTGCGAACCGTCCATGCCGAAGCCAACGCGATCGTCCAGGGAGCGCTTCACGGCGTCGGGCTTTCCGGGTCAACGATCTACTGTACGCATCAACCGTGCCTGCAATGTTCCAAACTTTTGATCAGCGCGGGAATCCTTCGCGTGATATACGAGCAAGCGTATTCCGACAAGCTTGCGGAGAGATTTTTGGCGGAAGCGGGGGTCGAATCGGCCCTCTATTCTCCCGACGGCCAGGAGGCGACCGACGGGCAGTCGCGCGTTTTGCGTTCGGCATGAAACTTTATATGCTCGACGGCTTGGCCGTCGTCGCGGCCGTTCTTACCGTGCTCTATGTAACGCCGCGGGTGCGCAGGCTTGCGAGCAAAGTCGGCATCCTGGACGTTGTGGACGAACGCCGCATGCACGAAGAACCCATGCCGCGCATCGGCGGCATCGCCGTCTATTTGGGGTTCGCCGTCGCACTGTTCGCCGCGGTCGGTTTCGCGTTGCGCTTCACGCCGTTGTTTCATAGTTCCGACGACATCGACGATTTTCTCGGCCTCCTCTTCGGAGGCACCTTGATCTCGCTTGTCGGCGTATGGGACGACATTATGGGTATGCGCCCTCGCGACAAGTTGGTCGCGCAAATCCTCGTGGCGGTCGTCTCGATGATCTACGGTTTCGTAATACCGGGTTTCGAGCTTCCGTTCACGCATGTTTATGTGAATGTGCCGTTATTCGTCGCGGTTCCGTTGACGTTGCTTTGGTATCTGGGAATGATGAATGCGATTAACTTTCTCGACGGCTTGGACGGATTGCTCTCCGGAGTAACGGCAATATCCGGCGCCTTTTTGATCGTTATCGCGCTAGGATACGGGCATGCCGTCGCGGCGCTGGTGTTGTGCGCGTTGGTTGGAGCCGTGCTCGGATTTCTTCCGTACAATTTTTACCCGGCGAAGATCATCTTGGGGGATACCGGTTCATTGTTCATCGGCTATGTGCTCGCGACGGTCTCGATCATCATTACCGCTAAAGTCGCGGTTGCCGTCAGTTTGCTCATCCCGCTCGTCGCGTTGGCGTTGCCCGTCGTGGATACCGCCGTCGCGATTTTTCGGCGCGCCCGCGCCGGTAAGAACGTCGCGGAAGGAGATCGTCGGCACTTCCATCATATTCTAGTTTTTGACCTGGGGCTTAACGTGCCCCAGGCCGTGCTCTTGATATACGGGGTCTGTTTCGTGCTTGGCGCTATAGCGTTCGTCCTTTCCGGCGGCCTTTCGCATCCTTTGAAGCTCGCATGAAGGTGATGACCGTATTCGGCACGCGGCCGGATACGATAAAAATGGCGCCGCTTGTCCATGCGTTAGCAGCGGCGGGCTCCGCGGTGGAGCCGATCGTGTGCGTGACGGCGCAGCATCGAGAGATGCTCGACGATCTTTTGACGCTGTTCGGCATCACGCCCGATCACGACCTGAACATCATGCGTCGGGAGCAGTCGCTCACGCAGATCACCACGCGCGTGCTGATCGGGATGGAGCCGGTACTCAAGGAGGCGCGACCGGACGTTGTGCTCGTGCACGGCGATACCTCCACCAGCACGGCCGCCGCGCTCGCCGCGTTTTATCAACAAATCCCCGTCGGGCATGTTGAGGCGGGATTGCGTACGAACACGGCCGGGAATCCTTTTCCGGAGGAGATGAATCGACGGCTTACCGGGCGCTTGGCCTCCTATCATTTCGCGCCGACTCTTGAATCGCGTTCGAATTTACTTGCGGAGAATATTGCTCTCGAAGACATTTTTGTTACCGGAAACACCGTAATCGATGCGTTTTTGCAGGTTGCGCATCGCACGTATTCGGAGGAGCCGCGCGAATGGGAAGGGCTTGATCCTTCCAGGCCCCTGATTTTCGTCACGGCGCATCGGCGTGAGAATCACCCGCATATGCGTGCTATCTGCGAGGCGATCGCGGAGGTTGCCGCGCATCCCAAGCGCCCGCAGATTCTTTGGCCGGTGCATCCGTCGCCCCAGGTGGCGCCGATAGCGAGGGAGGTGCTTACCGGGGTTCCCGGCGTTCATCTCGTTGCGCCGATGGCGTACGACGCGACGGTACGTTCCATCGCCCGATGTGCCTTCATACTCACGGACAGCGGAGGTTTGCAAGAAGAGGCGCCGTGCCTGGGCAAACCGGTTCTCGTGATGCGCGACGAAACCGAGCGTCCTGCGGGTCTGGAAGCCGGGACGCTACTGTTAGTAGGCTCCGATCGGGTGCGCATCGTCGCGGCCGCGCGGACTTTGTTGGAAGATGAGATTGTCTACGGGCGTATGTCGCATGCCTCGAATCCGTACGGCGACGGGCAGGCCTCGCGTCGAATCGTCGCATGGCTGCTAGCGCGTCTGCAGGGCGCGCCGTTCCCGGACGAGTTTGGGACGGTAGTCGCTTAAGTATGGAAGAGGATTCGGCGTTTTTGAGCGCCAACCGAAGCCTAGGCGCGTTTGAGATCGGTATGCGCGCTTACGCTGATCGTAAACGCTCGATGGCGTTGCGGTCGGCTGTCCTCGCTTTCATTGCGGCTTGCATCCTAGCGATGAAGTCGCCGTATGCGGCGGTTGCGCTTTTCGTCGGCGTCATGTGCGGCGTTATGAATGCGCTGCTGTCGATGCGCGGCAATGAGCGCCTCCTCGATCATCGAAGCGTCGCCTCTTTCGTCTTAGGTAGTGTCTTGCGAGTCGGCGTTTTCGGTATACTTCCGGTGGAGTTCGGGATCCGCGGTCCCTGGTGGACCATAGGCATATACTTCATAGGGTTTTTCACGCCGCTGAGTTTGTATGCGTTGGATACGGCGCGTACGATCCGAACGGGTTAGGCATTTTGCACGAAGAGATCGGCACTCATAGTCTGTGGACGTTTCCCCTCATAGGAACGGTCCATGCGGATACCATCCTCACGACCTGGCTTGCCATGGCCGCGGCGTTGGGATTTCTCGCATGGGTCGGCTTGAGCTATCGTTCGCCGCATGTTGGGAAAAAGCAAACGGTTTTCGAGGGCGTGATCAATTACATCGCCGACATGGTGCATGGGTCGCTGGGCAAAGGCGGCGAGCCGTTCGTGCCGTTTTTCATCGCGCTTTTCATCTATCTCTTCTTGTTGAATCAATTTGGGATGTTCCCGTTCAAAGCGTTGGGTCTTCCGTTCGGCGGTTCTCCCACGGCGGATTTGAATACGACGGTTCCCTACGCGTTGATGATCTTTCTCATGATTCAGATCGTCGCGATTCGTAAGAAGGGGTTTGGAACGTACGGTCACCTTGCCAAGCCGTTTGCGTGGCTGTTCCCGATTAATCTGCTCGAAGAGCTCGCGCGGCCGCTGACCTTGGCCGCCAGATTGTTTTTCAATATCTTCGTGGGCGAGTTGTTGTTCATCATCATCGGCTCGATCATTCAAGCGAAAGTGATGATCGGCGCCTTCAACTTGTCGTACGCGGTCAGCGTGCTGCCGTTTTTCATTCAATTTTTCAACTTCTTCGTGGGCACGATCCAAGCGTTCGTGTTCACCCTGCTCGGCATCGTCTACCTATCGCTGGCGACAGCCGAGGATCACTAACCATGTCGGAAAGGAATTACCTTGACTTCTGAGAGCTTAGTAGCCGCCGCGACGATTTTGGCCTTTGGCCTGATCGTGCTCGGCGTTGCCTTGGGTTCGGCCGTCGGCGACGGTATCGTCGCGTCGAAGGCCGTCGAGGCTATCGCCCGCCAGCCGGAAGCGCGTCCGAACATCTTCACCTTCCTCTTCCTCGGCGTCGGCGTGTTGGAAGCGTTTCCGATCATCGCGCTAGGATTGGCGTTTTATCTTCTCCTAGTCGTCGCTAACGTGCCGGCGCTTCTGAGCCATCTCGCGAAGTAATGTTCCTTCAGCTAGACGGGACGTTTTGGGTTCAGCTCGTGAATTTCGTGATCTTTTTCGCGATCTTAAACGTGGTGTTCTTTCGCCCCGTCGGCGAGGCGATTCGCAAGCGCCGCGCTTACATCGACAGCGTGCTGAACGATGACGAGCGGTATGCGCGGGAAGCGAAGGCCTTGCGCGCTGAGGCGGAGTCCAAACGCATCGAGGCGCGCCGTGATGCCTCCGAGCGCTTCGCATCCGCTCGCGCGGAGGCGGGAGCCGAGGCCGCAGCCATCGCGAGCGAACATGCGAGCGTCGCGGCGGAGCTTATCGCGCAGGCGCGCGCCACGGTCGGCGCTGAGACGGATGTCGCGCGCGGACGGGAGCCGGAATTGGCCGACCTGTTGGCGCGCAAGCTCTTGCAGCGCGCCGTGGGGGTGCTCGCGAAATGAGCGGCGACGTTAGTTTCTACGAGCAACTTGCGGTTTGGAGTCAGGTTTTCGGCTCCGTAGCGTTTCTCGCCGTTCTCGTGTATGCGTTTCGGCGCTTTTTGATCCCGGCGGTTATCGCTTCGCAGGAGCGCAAGAACGCGGAGCTTGTCGACGCTGAACGTCGGCGCGACGCGGCCAAAGAGGACGTCGTCCTCGCCATGCGCGAGTTGGACGACGTAGACGAAGAAGTGAAAGCGTTGCGGGTGCGAGCCGCCGTCGACGCGCGCCGAGAGCGCGAGCGCATTCTTGCCGACGCTACGACGGAAGGCAAACATCTGGTTGCCTCCGCCGCAGGAGAGCTGGATCGCGGACGCGCCGCCGCGCGCGAGGCGTTTCGCGTCGCCCTGCTTGATAAGGCGCTGCGTATCGCGCATCAGTCGGCCGCCGAACATATCGATGCCGACATGGATCGCGGCCTGGTTTCCGGCTTGATGAGCGCCGTCGATCATCGCAGCGAGGGAACGTCGGTGCGAGTATGACGAGCGGAACGATAGCTCGTCGCTATGCGACGGCGATTTTCATCCTTGCGAGGAATGCGGGTATACTAGAGCGGATCGAACGCGACTTACGCGGCATCGCCGACGCGATCGCGGCGAAGGCGGAAGTGCGGCGCTTCTTCGTATCTCCGATTGTGAATCGTGCGGAGAAAGCCGCGCTCTTGGAGCGATCGTTCGGCGGGAGGGTCGATCGCATCGCGCTCAACGCCTTATTGCTCCTCGTTCGCAAGCGTCGTGAGGCGTTGCTTACGCCGATCGTCGCCGAATATGAGAAGCTTGTGCTCGCCGCAAGCAATCAAGAGCCGCTCGACGTCATAAGCGCAAGGCCGCTTGGGGCCGGCGAATTGCAGCGGATGGTCGAGCGTCTTTGCACCGTGTACGGTAAGCAATTTGAAGTTTCGGCTTCCGTCGATACGACGTTGTTAGGCGGCGCCCGGCTGGCGATGGGCGACCGCTACATTGACGGTTCCGTCTCCGGGCGCCTTGACGACCTTGCTCGCGAGCTTTTCGCGAAACAATAACGAGCCATAGGAATTATTGCACAATGATCAACGCTGACGAAATCGCAAGTATCCTCCAGCAGCAAATCTCCGAGTATCAAAGCACCGTTCACGAGGATCAAGTCGGAACGGTCATTGAGGTGGGCTCGAGCATCGCGCGCATCTACGGCATGGGCGCGGTGCAGCAGTCCGAGCTAGTGGAGTTCCCCAACGGATTGCAAGGCATCGCTTTGAATCTGGAAGAGGATAACGTCGGCGTCATCATCCTGGGGCCGGATACGGAAATCAAAGAAGGGATGCAGGTTCGTCGCACGGGCCGCATCGTTTCGGTTCCGGTGGGCGAATCGCTCTTGGGTCGCGTCGTTGATCCGCTCGGCAACCCGATCGACGGCAAAGGGCCGATTCAAACCCGGAAATACCGTACGATCGAAAATACCGCGCCGACGGTTATCGAGCGTCAGCCGGTGAAGCAGCCGTTGCAAACCGGCATCCGAGCGATCGACGCGCTGATTCCGATCGGCAAAGGTCAGCGCGAGCTGATTATCGGCGATCGTCAAACCGGCAAGACCGCCGCTGCAATCGATACGATCGTCAATCAGAAGGGTAAGAACGTCTTCTGTATCTACGTGGCGATCGGGCAAAAGAGTTCGACGGTCGCGGCGCTGGCGCAGAACCTTGCCAAACAAGGAGCGCTCGAGTACACCACGATCGTGGCGATCTCTCCCTCGGATGCTCCCGCGCTCAAGTATATTGCGCCGTACGCCGGTTGCGCGATGGGTGAGGAGTTGATGTATCAGGGCAAAGATGTCCTGATCGTTTACGATGATCTCACCAAACACGCCATAGCTTATCGTGAAGTCTCGCTGTTGTTGCGTCGTCCTCCGGGGCGTGAGGCCTATCCGGGCGATATTTTCTTCTTACACTCGCGTTTGTTGGAGCGTGCCGCCAAGCTTTCCGATGCGATGGGCGGCGGTTCGTTGACGGCATTGCCGATCATTGAAACGCAAGCGGGCGACGTCTCGGCGTACATCCCCACGAATTTGATCTCCATCACCGACGGGCAGATTTATCTCACGACGGGCCTCTTTTTTCAGGGTATTCGCCCCGCGGTGGATGTCGGGATCTCCGTGAGCCGCGTGGGCGGTTCCGCGCAGATCAAGGCGATGCGCTCGGTTGCGGGTCAGCTCAAGCTTGATCTCGCGCAGTATCGCGAGCTTGCGGCCTTCGCTAAGCTTTCTTCCGATCTTGATAAAACGACCCAAGCAACGTTGACTCGCGGCGAGAAGATTACGGAAATCCTCAAGCAGCCGCAATATCAGCCGCAGGCGGTTGAAGATCAGGTCGCCTTGATTTTTGCCGCCGGCAAGGGGTATCTCACGAAAATCGCCACCCCGCGTCTACAAGAATGGAGCGGCCGTTTCATCGTTTTCTTGCACGAGAAATATCCGCAGGTTCCCAAATCCATTCAGGAAAGCACGCAACTCACGGATGAGAACGCCAAGACGCTGGGCGAAGCCATCGACGCCTTCAATAAGACATTCTAGCAAATGCCCTCCGTACGAGATCTTCGCGACCGTATTCGATCGTTGAAGAACACGCAGCAAATAACCAAAGCGATGAAGCAGGTCGCCGCCGCTAAGATTCGGCGTGCGGACGCGTTGCGCAAACAAGCGCGTCCGTACGCAGATGCGCTCGGCGCCATGTTGCGCGATCTTCTCTCCGGGGCCGGCAGCGTGGATCATCCGTTCATGAAGCCGGGACGCGCCGGCGCGCCCAAGGGCGTGGTGGTGATGACCGCCGACAAAGGGTTGTGCGGCGCGTTCAATGGGAATCTGGTGCGGGCGGCTGACGTGTTCCAGCGTGAGCACGGCGGGGACGTCGTGTGGTATCCGGTAGGCAATAAAGCACGTAACGGCGTTCGTCGTTTATCGCAACCTACGGTGCAAGCGTGGTCGCTCTCGCAAGCGGAAAAACTGGATACGGCGCGTGCCGTCGCGGCGAAAGTCGCTGAAGAGTTTGTCGCCGGTAAGATTAGCGAGATCGTGCTGGTTTCCCCGAAGCTTGTCTCGACGATGGTGCAGCGCCCGGAAGTACGTTCGATCGTTCCGGTTTCCGGGCAACCGCGCGCCGGCGAAACCGGTCCGAAGGGAGCCGTTGAATTCGCGCCTTCGCCCGAGGGCGTTTTGACGCGTTTGTTGCCGAAGTACCTGGAGTTCACGCTATTTTCGGCGATGTTGGAAACGGATGCCGCGTTTTTCTCCGCGCAGTTGATCGCGATGAACAACGCGACGGAGAATGCAGGGACGTTGATCGACGAGTTGACGATCGTCATGAATAAGGCGCGTCAGGCCGCGATCACCAAAGAAATGTTGGAGATCGTCGGCGGAGCCGAGGCTCTTGCCGGATGAGCCGGTGTTTTTCATACTGTTTAATCCAAGCCGCGAGGGAAATATAAAAAATGTCTGCTACAACCGCTACCGCTACGGGCAAAGTCGTTCAGGTTCTCGGCAACGTCGTCGATGTCGAGTTCACCGCGCAAACGCTTCCGTTGATCAATACCGCGTTGCTCGTGCGCGTCGGCACGGAGCATAACGCCGCGAACAACGGTCATGCGAACGCCTCAGCGGACGGCATTGAGGTGGGCGGCACGGCGATGCGGTCGCGCGATCTCGTCCTGGAAGTGCAGGACGAGCTGGGCAACAATCAGGTGCGATGCTTGGCGATGGGTTCGACCGACGGCCTTGTGCGAGGCGCTGCCGTGACGAACACCGGAAGCCCGATCACGGTGCCCGTCGGCGAAGGGACGTTAGGGCGTATTTTCAACGTACTCGGTAAGGCGATCGATTCCGATGCGCCGGTACAGGCCGCGGCGTACTGGCCGATTCATCGTACGCCCCCGAATTTCCAGGCGCAGGATCCGACGCCGAAAATTTTTGAGACGGGCATCAAAGTCGTCGACTTGATGGCTCCGTACACGCGGGGCGGCAAAGTTGGCCTTTTCGGCGGCGCCGGCGTCGGCAAGACGGTGCTTATTCAAGAGCTTATCCGTAACATCGCACAGGTGCACAAGGGCTTTTCCGTGTTCACCGGCGTGGGCGAGCGCACGCGCGAAGGCAACGACCTGTGGCTTGAAATGAAAGAATCCGGCGTTATTTCGCAAACGACGCTGGTGTTCGGTCAGATGGACGAGTCGCCGGGCGTGCGATTCCGCATCGCGCAAACCGGCGTGACGATGGCCGAGTATTTCCGTGATGAGAAGGGCGCCGACGTGTTGCTCTTTATCGATAATATTTTTCGTTTCATGCAGGCGGGCTCGGAAGTCTCCGCGTTGATGGGCCGCATGCCTTCAGCCGTGGGGTATCAACCGACGTTGGCCACGGAGATGGGGGCGCTCGAAGAGCGCATCACCTCGACGCACAAGGGTTCAATCACCTCGGTGCAAGCCGTGTACGTGCCTGCCGACGACTACACCGATCCGGCCGTCGCCACGACGTTCGCGCATCTCGACGCCACGACGGCGCTTTCGCGTCCGATTTCGGAGTTGGGCATTTATCCGGCCGTCGATCCGCTGGCATCCTCTTCGCGCATTCTCGATCCGCAGATCGTGGGCGAAGAGCATTACCGCGTTGCGCGCGGCGTGCAAGAGACCTTGCAGCGCTATAAGGATCTCCAAGACATCATCGCTATTCTCGGCGTCGAGGAACTTTCCGAAGACGATAAGATCGCGGTCGGCCGTGCGCGGCGTTTGCAGCGATTGTTTTCCCAGCCGTTCTTCGTTGCCGAGCAGTTCACGGGCCGCGGCGGCAAGTACGTCAAATTGGAAGACACGATTCGTTCGTTCAAGGAAGTGCTTGACGGCAAGCTGGACCAAGTTCCCGAGCAAGCGTTCTTCTATGTCGGCGATATCGACGAAGTGAAGCAAAACGCCGAGAAGATGGGCGTCACGGTCTAATGGGATCAAAGACAATACCGTTTCAGCTCATCACTCCGATTCGTATCGCATTCGAGGGCGAGGCGGAGTTGGTGATCGGCGTAGGCACTGAAGGCGAGGAAGGCATTCTTGCCTCGCACGCCCCGTTCCTCACGGCGTTGCGCCCGGGCATTTTGCGTGCGAACGTGCGTAAGGACGGCGGCGCGACGCACCGCTTGGAATTTGCAACGAGCGAAGGCTTTCTCCACGCGGTACCGGATCGCGTTTCCGTACTCGTGGACGAAGCGTTGTCGGTCGATCAAATCGATCGTGAAAAAACGAAGGCCGATCTTGAGGCCGCGACGGCACGGCAGAAGAGTTTAACGCCCCAGACGGTCGAGTATGAGCGGGAGCAGGCGCTTGTGGATTTCGCTAACGCGAAGTTGGCTTTGGCTGGGGTCCATTAGGCGAGCTGATTTCAAGGCATACGATTGTGAGGATGGCGTTCTTTGTTAGCTTCTCGCGGCCGGTCGGAAAAGCCCGGAGAGCATTGCAAGAAAAACCGGGAAGAGCATTAATCCTGTAAGTTTGAGAATTGCAATTATTAGGATACTCCCCCACGAAAATAGATCAACACTCCAGCACCCGTCGGGCGAAGGAGCCGGAATCAGGGTTTTGAATGAGAGCCAGGCACCTTGAAATAAATCAAATTTATTTTGGAGGTCGCAGACCGGAGGAATATTCGTCGTGATCGCTTGTATTTCATTCGTCGAAATATGTCTTGATGTAGGAGATAGAGTGAAGTGATATGCGCCTATTAGCCAGGTGAGGAAGATGAACGTACAAATACGCCAAATTTCTACCCCGTATCCGGTGATCCAATCTGCAGCGATGTCAAAGAATTTTTTGAAAATCCATGACGAGTGTCCATTCCACTCTTGCGGACGTGTTTTGCGTCGTCCGAAAGCATAAACGTCATCTGCTTCTGGTTCATGTCCTCTCCGTCGAAGCATCTTCTCAAGTGATAAATATGGCTGCCTATTCGATGGATCGCTGAAGCATTCCATGAGCTTCTTGTGATCGCATTGGAGAAAGGCATAAACACAGTCCGATAAATCGATTTTCGTGCTTACATAGTTATCTTGATCTTGGTCGTCTGATGTCAGGTAGATTGATCCAAGATTGCCTCCCTTAATATTAAGTTCTTTCGGAAAAATTTTCAGATTTCCAAGATCCGTAACACCGCTGATGAAAGCGCCTTCAATATCTATTATCTCCTCGAAAGAGGATTCACGAAAGACTGCACCACGTTGAATTGTGATAAAGCTCGCTAGTAATCTGGGGGCTTGCGTATTTTCAATCTTCAAAGTTCCGCCTATGTTCATTCCATGTAAATTTATTGTGTTTGATATTTCCCCAGAAAGTTCAAAATTTTGATCAACGGCGACGCTTTCCGCCTGGAATTCTCTGCAAGTGATTTTTTCTCCGGAGAGTCTTCCGGTATGTGTTCCATATAATCTTATTAGGTTTTCTGTTTTGACGTTTTTTAAAATTATGGAATCTTTAATCGTGAGATTCTTTAGAGATAAGTCCTGATTAAAGGTGCAGTTGTCCAGCTTAAGATGGCCAATAGTTCCACCATCGCATTCAAGTGTTGACTGGAATTGAGAACCCTCTGCATCAAAAATTAATTTTATTTTTGCGTCATTTGTATTTACAATTGCGTGAAATGTCATGTTACGAATAAAAAATCATTTGTCTCTATTTTTTCTGCATTCATCTCAGAATTAAAAAGGCAACCGTCAAGATTCAGTTCATCCCGAACATTCATGGACTTAAAGAACGCTTTTTGCCAGAAAAGGCAGCTCTGAAAGGATGCGTCAGATTTTATTATCATGCCTTCGAAGGAAGCGTCTTTTTAGAAATGGGATTTATCAGCTTTAAAAGCGAAAGCTTGGACAGAATCAAAATTAGCTTCACTGCAAAAAAGCGTTTGCTTTATGTCAAAAGTCAACTCGATTCTTGCGTTAGAAAAGATGGCATTCTTTTCAAATATTGCATCGGTAAAATCTGCTGATGAACCAATCGTAAGTTCTCGTACATCAGCTTCTCCGCAAACTATCATTCTTCTTGCCGGAAGTCCTGATGATATACGGCAATTTAACAATGACAGATTTTCAGAAATATGTGTGTTTTCCAACTTGATCATATTTTTAGCGGAAACGCCTAGGAGAACAAGATCGCCTCTGATGCGTGATCCAGTGAGGTCTAGGACGTTGTTAAATGTAGCATCAGTCGCGTCGAGGTGTTCTATATCGCAGTCTATAAATAGGACAGGATTATTTAGGAAGCAGTTTGTTAAATTAAGTGGACCGATTATCTTGATCCCCTGTAGGTCAATGCCGCCGCGGCACTTTAAGGTTTCGTTGACAAGGGACGCATCTATCTCTGGCTTTATAGGCGAGTCCGACGGAGCGTGAAATTTTCCGGTAGAGAGTAAAGGATATGTTGCTGAATAGCCCGTTGTCATTTCAAAAACCGATCGGTCGTCTGTATTGTCAATACTTCGGATGAAACGGTCGTAATTGTGAGGACCGAATGTTGCGTTTTTATGATGCTTGACAGGTAGTTTGTTGGCGTGTTACATTAGTGTAGTCATGTCGGCCCATCCAATTTCGGTTCGCCTGGACGATGAAGTGCGGAAAATCCTTGAGCTTGATGCCAAGGAGCACCATATCGGCCTAGCAACCTACCTTCGAAACCTCGCCGGGGAGCAAGCCAAGGCACTCCGTAAGGCGCGGATTCGAGCGTCGAGCCGTCGTGTCGGTGAGCTTGTTGCGAAAAATCCGGAAGCTCGGGCTTTTTATGAGGAGGTCGGTACCCCGACTGCCGAGCTGTAAGTGCGGCTTCTAGCGGGGCAGATCGTCGTGGTCGATTGTCGCGATGCTCTCCCAAAGGAGCCGAGCAAGGTGCGCCCCTGTGTGATCGTTGAGGATGCGGACATTTTTGATCCCGCTTATCCAAATGTCATTATCGTGCCGCTCACGCAAGACATGAGCTTTGCAATTCCCGAGCTTGTGGTGAAGATTGCACCGACCCCTGAAAACGGTTGTACGAAAGCGTCCTATGCGATTTCACATTGTGTCACGACGGCCTCTAAACAACGGATAAGGCAGGTGACGCCCTCGCACATTTCCGGCGATCAGCTGTCTCTTATTCGTCGGCAAATCGCCGAGAGTATCGGTCTTGCATAAACGCGATTGCTTGTGCTGCTTTCTCTAAATACTCGTTCGCTGGGCATCGAACTGAAGAACGCGCGGCATTTTGCGCTTAAGGTTGAATTGCTTACGTGTATGATGCATCAAGCTCGGTGCCGTTTTGCGATTTGCTTGAGAAGGCGCTTTTCGCTACGCGAATGATTTGCATAGGTATCCCAAGTCGGGTAATACTTCTCGCTTGCTTCATTGCCCCATACTGACCAGTTAGGGCGCACGCCGCGTGCGAAAAGCTCAAGATATGGGCAGGGACTGCACGATTCAATGATGTTGTACATTTCATCCGGTTTGCGCGAGTGTTCGCGCTTTTGCGTCGCGAGAAAATTTACCTGACGACGACCCGGGGGAAGGGTGCGAGCATTTTTCCCGCGCACGCCGAATAGCACTACCTCGGTTACATTGCGAAAATAGAAGCCGACTCTGCGGCCATCGGGTCCGCCGTCTTTGCGAATCTTGTGCCAGACGACATTGCTTTTGTACTTAAACCCCCAGGCCTCCATAACCTTAAGACCTTCAGGGAGCAGCGCATTAGGCACCCACAGATAAAGATGCGATGTGTCGTCAGCGCTACGAGAGGTCCGTGCGGCGCGGCCCGACGCACAGAGACTCTGCACATACGATGATGCGGAGAATCAGCGAAATCAGCCGTTCTTCTCCGCACCGAACGGGCACAGGCTCAGTTCGAAGCGGATATCTGAGCCAAGCGCTTTTGCAGATACGAAATCGCCGTTTGCAACTGAGGATCACGCGTAGGATCGCCAAAGCGCGAATTCTTCGTCGGCATGGAAAGGATGTCGGGCGCGATGCCGATTTGATTGATATCATGACCGTGCGGGGTGAAATACCGCGCGCTGGTGATCTTCACGGCCGAGCCGTCAGGCAGCGGGTGAATCGTTTGCACGACGCCCTTGCCGAAGGTACGCTCGCCGATCAGCTCGCCCACGCCGCTGTCTTGAATCGCGGCGGAGGTGATCTCCGAAGCGGAAGCCGTGTACTTATTGACCAGGACCGCCAACGGCTTGGAAGGGATCGCCGTATCGTCTGCGTCGTACTGCGTGTTGTTGCCGCCGCGCGACTCCACGGAAACGATCGGCCCCGAAGGAATGAATTTCGAGCTTACATCGATCGCGGCATTGAGATAGCCGCCTCCGTTGTCGCGCAAATCAAGCACGTACGCCTTGGCGCCTTGCGACTCCAATTTGTCGAGCGCTTGCGTCAGCTCGCCCGCGGTTGTAGAGCCGAACACTTTTAAACGCGCGTATCCGATGCCGTTGCTCAACAGACGCGAGGAAACGCTGGGATCGTGAATAACCGCGCGCGTCACCGAAATCGGATCGGCGAGAAGCTTGCCGTCGCGACGGATTGTGATCTGCGTGAATGTCCCCTCTTTGCCGCGCAGCATCTTCGCATCTTGCTCGGTGGTTAACCCTTTGGTGGATTTCCCGTCGACGCTTACGATGACGTCGCCGGATTGAATACCGGCCTTTTCCGCAGGGCCGTCGGGAATAACGTCGCTCACATAGAGATACTTGCTTGTATCGTCAACCTGAATGGCGATGCCGACGCCTGAGAAGTTACCGCCGTCCAAACCTTCGTTTAGCGCGGTGAAATCTTTGGGGCTCAGGAAGACCGTGTATTTATCATGCACGGAAGCAAGCATGCCGGAGATTGCCGCATAGGTGAAATCTCGCCCGGAGAGCTTGCCGCGTATGGAGGCGGCAGAGCCGATCTCGCGTTCCACCGCGCGTATATTTTGCCTCTCGTCGTCGCCGGCGCGAAGCGGCGGAAGCGTGCTGACGTCGCCTCCGTTGATTTTGAGATAACTTGCCAAACCCGCTCTAGCGCCGTCGAGGAGAGTTTGCGGGTCGACCTTCTTATAGAATTCCGAGGTCAGCAGATGATAGCTGGTCTCGACTTCAATAGTGTCGACGCCGGAAAGGGAGGCTATAGCGGGCTTGGGCGCCGTCGTCGCGAGCAACGCGGTAACGGCCAGGAGGGAGAGGAAACGTGTAAACACGACGGAGTTCACCTGCGAACAATGCGCCGCAAATATGCTTTTGCGGCAAGGAGTTGGGCGTCTTTAGGAGAGTCGAAGATGCCGGCTTCGATCGGTTGATCGATAACAATATCGGGATTGATGCCCTTATGATGGATGTCGCGGCCGAGCGGGGTGACGTAGCGGGCGGTGGTGATCTTGAGAGCCCCGCTGTCCGAACCTAAGCTGTAGATGCTTTGCACCACGCCTTTGCCGAAGGTGCGCGTGCCGATCAACGTTCCCGCCTTATAGTCTTGAATTGCGCCGGCGGTGATTTCTGAAGCGCTTGCGGTGTACTTAT
>Ga0182024_10007340_pt1 | contig 23784 bp, 25 predicted proteins | sample P32metaG_FD_120480 | JGI IMG/M metagenome (GOLD analysis project Ga0182024, IMG submission 120480) | Permafrost microbial communities from Stordalen Mire, Sweden - P3-2 metaG (Illumina Assembly) | ecosystem: Environmental > Terrestrial > Soil > Wetlands > Permafrost | place: Sweden: Stordalen... | reverse complement strand
TGCAACCATCGCAAACCGCCGCTTGCAGCATCAGCTGCAGGCCGCTTAAACTCTAACCCTGATGAGCCAGAGCCTCCCTTCTCGAAACGCCTGACCAGTCTCAATTTATCTGCCGACGGACAATCGAAAGCGACCCGATGAATTCGGCGACGAACAGGTTTGCCGGGTGGTCGTAGATCTCCAGTGGCTTGCCGATCTGCTCGATTTGGCCGTCGCGCAGCACGACAATGATGTCGGCCATCGTCATGGCTTCAATCTGATCGTGGGTGACGTAGATGACTGTCGTCGACAATTTGTGATGCAGTTCCTTGATCTCGGTGCGCATTTGCACGCGCAACTTCGCATCGAGGTTGGATAACGGCTCATCGAACAGGAACACGGCCGGATCGCGCACAATGGCACGGCCCATCGCAACGCGCTGCCGCTGGCCGCCCGAGAGTTGCTTCGGCTGTCGCTGATATATTATTACAATACCATTGAGGTGACGAGATGCCGGCCGAACTTACAGAAGATAAAGCCGCATTGCTGACCGCCGCCGACCGCTTCATTGAGCGAGAAATGAAGCCCTCGATCGGCGCCTACGTGCGGGAACACCAGTTCCCCACCCCGATTGTGCAGGCCTTCGCCAACGCCGGATTTATGGGCGTCGCCTACGATCCGGCTTTTGACGGAGGTGGGTTGGGCGCTCGCGGCGCGGCGCTATTGAGTGCCCGGCTGGCGGAAACGGAGCCGGGCTTCGCCGCCATCTTTCTGTGCAACAGTGCGCCGATGACCGTACTTGCCCGGTTCGGCTCTGACCAGATCAAAGAACAATGGCTTGGTCCGCTGTGCCGCGGCGAAACACTGGCATCCTTCGGCGTTACGGAACCGCACGGCGGTTCAGACGTGGCGCAAATCAAGACCAGCGCTCGCCAAGACGGCAATGACTTCGTGCTGGACGGATCGAAGGTGTTTTCCACAAATGCCGGCACTCCGCTCCATGGATTGACGACGGTTGTCGCGGTAACCGATCCAGACAAGGGGCCCAAGGGATTGTCGACGTTCGCCGTGCCGGTCGGTACACCGGGATTCTCGATCGGCAAGCCGGGCCGCAAGATCGGCTGGCGAATTGCCCCTTCCTGCGAGTTGTTCTTCGACGGATGCCGCTTGCCCAAAACCTCGATGATCGGCATCCGCGGTGACGGCCTGAAGCAGATCCTTACCACCCTTGCGATCGGCCGGGTGCTGGTTGCGGCAACGGCGCTGGGACTCGCACGCAAGGCGACACGGCTGGCGATTGACTATGGTTCGAACAGAAAGCTGTTCGGGCACGATATCCTTCAGAACCAGGGCTTGTCCTTCCCGCTCGCTGACATCCTGACCAAATGCTATGCTGCGGAGCTCATGATTCAGGACGCAGCGAAGCTCGTCGATGAGGGGCGATCGTTCCGGAGCGAGACCTCGATGGTCAAGCTGTTCGCCTCGGAGCTGGCGGTCGAGGCGGCCAGCCTCGCAATTCAGATCCACGGTGGATACGGGGTCTTCGAAGAATACGATGTTTCCGGGCTTCTCGGCGAGGCCAAGGTCCTGACTCTGGTCGAGGGAACGAGTGAAATTCAGCGGCTTGTTATTGCGCGAGACCTTCCCGAATTTTTAGGACGAACACATTATGCGTAGCGCAAACAATCGCGGCACGGCCAAGGGCGGTCCTCCCATCGCTGCGGCGTGGATGCCTGATATGGCGCCGCCAACGGCCTCGCGCGGATCGAGACCGCGTCCGGACCGGCTGGCCGACATCGCGCATGGCAAACTCGAAGAGCTGATTGTCACGTTGGAATTGCCACCGGGGAGCCTGTGGTCCGAAGCGATGCTGAGCGACCGCATCGGGATCGGCCGGACGCCGGTCCGGGAAGCGCTGCAACGGCTGGCGTGGGAGCGGCTGGTCACGATCATCCGCCGGCATGGCATTCGAATATCCGATATCGATCCGCACGAGCAGATGCTGGTGCTGGAGTTGCGGCGGGAGTTCGAACCGCTCGTTGCGTCGCGTGCGGCCCGCCGCGCAACCGTCGATGAACGGCGATATCTGTCCAAGATCGCCGATTCCTTCATGGAAGCCGGCGTGACGGTCGACGTCATGAAATTCCTTCGCGTGCATTTTGAGTCCAAGCGCTTCGTCATTGCCTGCGCGCGCAATCCTTTCGTCGCCAACGCGTTTGCGCCCATCAATGCGCTGACGCGGCGATTTTATTTTGTGTACCAGCGTGAAACCAAGGACGTTGCCAGAGCCGCGGCGCTGCACGCAGCTGTGCTGAAGGCGATCGCTTCCGGCGACGAGGTTGCCGCCGCCGACGCGGCAAAAGCAATGGTCGACTATGCCGAGTATTATACCCGGTCAGTTATCATCGGGCGAACCAACGTCTGAAGCGCTTCCGGCGGGGACCGAGATCAGGAGCAGATCCAGATGATCGCAACCGCCATTGGCAGGCCGACGGCGAACGTACTGACCAATGTCAGGGCCAATTCCGAAAGAAACGTTGGCTCTGCACGTATTTGTTCTGACGACATGCGGCTGGCTCCATCTGGCAAATCGAAAATGGGACTCAGAAAAAAATGTCGGCTTATCTGACGTCCGCGCGAAAGCTGCCTCAGCCCGCCTGCAGATTGGGACCCAATGGTTAACGATTGGTTAAGGTTAATTTTGTCTGACTGTTGTCGATAAAATTTTAGCGCATAGGATTGCGGGCAGTCGGGCGGATGGAGGCACCTTCAGCGTACCGCACGATCAGAGGCTGAAAGGATAGCATCCGGTCGGCCTCGCCGAAATCACAGCGATGGAACCGGCTATGAGCCGGCAGTTGCGGAAACAAGCCGTCCGGTGACCGCCCGGGCGGCTTTTTCTTTGCGAAGAAGCGCTCCTCTGCGCCGCGTTCGAGCGCGAAGCACGATCGCGTCGGATTTCTACCGAGGCCGCGCTTTCATCCGCGCACCAGCGAAGGCCTCAATTCTTACCAATGACCGCGACGGCGACCCCAATATCCGCCGCCGCCGAACAACAGCACCAAAACAACAATAATAAGGATCAATTCCATGCGAAGTCTCCTTGACGTTACGACTTCAGATGGAAGGAACAGGCTGTCGTGGATTAAGTTCCGCCTTCCGCTCCCAGTGCGACCAGAGTGAGGTCCGCGCCAGGCCGCCGGTTGGCTTCTGCAGGAACCCAAGCCGCGCCAAGTGCACACAAAATGGTCTTGAACGATTTAGTCCCATGAGCTTGCATCGATGAGCATGGTCCTTGAGGAGCCACCGGGTGTAACGCCGCCCGCCGCTCGTCATCCACATGTTGACCCCTGTCGGCACCAACCGACAGGGGTTTGTGCTTCGGGAAAGGGAAGTAAGCGAAACTGTCCCAGATTTGGCGGCTGCTACGGCCGTTGCGGCCGACCTTCGACTGCCGAAGCCGGCATTCAGCTGCGCCAGGTAAGGTCGTCGAGCGGGCTCGGAACTGCCCGGAAATGCGCCTCACGCGGCTGTGACAAGGAAAGGCACGAAGATTGCTTTAGATAATATCGGGCGGCTGGAAACTTTTGGGAGTTCTGGCAATGGCAACGCAAATCGTAATGGATCCCACCGGCGATACCCGGCACCATTTTGACCCGGAAGACGTCAAAGCGCTGGCGGATGCGGAAAAGCGCTTCAGGCAACTAACTGGCGCCGGCTTTACGGCGGCTACTCGCTCCGGTCCCGGCGAGGTCGCTGTAAGCCGGACATTCGATCCGACTGCGGAGGAGACGTTGTTCTATCCGCGACTTGTCGGCGGCTAGTTGTCGCCGCTCATGTTTGCGCAAACGCTGAGCATCGCGACGCGTCCCCTCTGGCGTTTTCTGACCGACCGCGCCCGGCGTGTTCAGGCCCGACGCACGCGGCACTTGGACTTGCGCGCTTCAACCCGCGATTCGGAGACCCGTGGCTTAAAGCTGCTCCGGGAGTGGCTATCGCCCGCACAATGCGCGCAATTCGATGCAAACAGATATTTCGACGTCACGGGTTGCCACAGCGGAAAGAAATACCGAATTCGCTACGGCTCATCTGCGAATATAGAAGAATTCGACGATAGCGGCCGCCCCTTGATGGGATGGTGCTTCGTCCCGAACCGACACCTCGTACCCGGCGATGTCATGCTGGCCCAAAAGATCGCGCTCGAAACCAACGAGCGCGGCGCATTGGCCGTGGCGAACAAATTCCCTGGAACCCTGCCCGATGCACCTTTCTTCATACCGGCACGATCGCGCGAGCTGTAATCAATCGCGGGCCGCCATCATTCGCTTGGCCACCTGGTCGGCAAGCTCACTTTTTCAGGATATACTTCTTCCGTAACTGGGCCGCGATCCCATCAGCGAGTTCCTGCGCGTTCCTGTTGTGTTTCGGTGCTGTAACCACGGTCGGTCGCCAGCCCAAAACAGGATCCGGGCGCACCGAGACAAAGACCCCGCCGATCACCAATCGTTGCAGGATCATTTCCTCCAATTCTGCGTCGGTTTTTTCCTCTTTCTCCACGACTTCCTGTCCTGCCGCCGCCAACCGCATGCACCGGGAATCCATCTAGGTATCGGAAGGCCATTGAGGAGGGTTTCAAGAGGCCGAAAGATGGTGGTGGGTTGACTTTGACCTGACACCTTGCACAGAACGGAACATGCGCGACGCATCAAGCTCTCGGACACCATTGAGAGCATCGTTCCAAATCAGATTGAACGGCGAGTCGGTTGCGATTTCGACCGTGGGGCAAGCTTACAGGTTCATAACGAGTTTTAACACGATCGAGTGGATGGAGTTTCGATCGCTGCACAATGACGCCAAGGTCGCGCTGGAGGCAGCAGCAGAAAACGCCATCCTCAGCGCTCGGGCCACGAACGCATTGCGCGCGCTATTCGCGCGGGCAAGGCTTCTCTAGCGACGCCGAGAGCGAAAAGCTTCTTCATGCTGAAACTCCCTCGAATGCGATCAACGCATCGAGCTGACTATCCGGCTTACCAGCGCAGCGACTTCACTAATCTTGCGCGGGAATTCGTCGGGCCAAGGCAAGGACGTTTGATCGGCAAGGGTCTGCATCAGCAGAGAAGCACCCGCGGCATAGGTCGACGAGAGCGGGAGTTCGAGATGATGGCAGCATTGCGGAGCCATCTCGTCTAGCTGCCGGGCTACCGCAAGCGCCGGCTGCCACCACCACGCCGGTGCCGGCGACCGCTCATTTTCGGGTACGGCACGCCATTGCGCGAACTCGCCGGCAACGCGCTCAAACTGAAGTCTCGCCGCCGGATGCATTGCCATCTTACGTCCGGAAGAAGAACCAGGCGGCGCCTCGGACAGCGACTCTATTTTCAAGCACCTGATACCTCCTGCGTCGGACAGCTCAAAACCATCAACCTCTGCCGAAGGCGTCGGTTCCCGTTCAACAGTACTTGAGAGCAGCTGGCGAAATCCAGGACTGGCTCCAGATCGTGGTCGAGGGGGCGGGATCTTGGAGGACGGCAATGCCGGACGCACGACATTTCAGAAACTGGGCCGCTAGGGTAGCTGACCAAGCCGGCAAGGAGAGCGATGTCGACGAGGCCGATCGGCTGGCAAGCATTGCCAAATACTGGAACCGGCTTGCCGACCTCGAAGATTGGGAGCGCGACGCTCGGGGCTGCGAGGCGGGGGCATTGGCAACGCGCGAGACCTTGCCACCGCCGCATCCGTCATGATTGAGCGCTGTCAACGGCTGCTCGCTCCGATGTCGACGTATTGGCGACGCCGCGCATCCGGCCGGAGGGAAGTGGTGTCCGGCATTCCGTAGCGTTTCCAAGCCAATCGTTTGGCCTTCCCAAATCATTGTTGCAATCGGCAGCCGGTCTTAGTGTGATGCTCTAGTACCGGCCAATGAGACAAACCCCGGCCGAGACGATCAAAAGCCCTGCCGCTCTCGCTAGCGCGGCGGATTTTGGCGCATAGCGTTGTTCATGGAGGACCAAAATGCCGACCATCAAGACCAAGGACGGGATCGATATCTATTACAAGGACTGGGGCAAAGGTCAGCCGATCGTGTTCAGCCATGGTTGGCCGTTGTCGGCCGATGACTGGGACGCGCAAATGCTGTTCTTCCTCAATCACGGCTATCGGGTGATCGCCCATGACCGCCGCGGCCACGGCCGCTCCAGCCAGACCGGCGACGGCCACGATATGGATCATTACGCCGACGATCTCGCGGCCGTGACCGCGCATCTGGATCTGAAGAACGCAATTCATGTTGGCCATTCCACCGGTGGTGGCGAGGTCGTGCATTTTCTGGCGCGGCACGGCGAGAGCCGGGTGACCAAGGCGGCCATCATCAGCGCGGTGCCGCCGTTGATGGTGAAAACCGCGGCCAATCCCAACGGCCTGCCCAAGGAAGTCTTTGACGGATTTCAGACGGCGCTCGCGGCCAATCGCTCGCAATTCTATCGCGACGTCGCCGCGGGTCCGTTTTACAACTACAACCGGCCTGGCGCCAAGGCATCAGAGGCGACCATCCAGAATTGGTGGCGTCAGGGCATGATGGGCGGCGCCAAGGCGCATTACGATGGCATCGTCGCTTTCTCACAGACCGATTTCACCGACGACCTCAAGAAGATTGCCGTGCCGGTGCTGGTGATGCACAGCGAAGACGATCAGATCGTTCCCTATGTCGCTGCCGGACCATTGTCGGCAAAACTCCTGAAGAACGGGACGCTGAAAACCTACAAGGGCTTTCCGCACGGCATGCCCACCACGGAAGCGGCCACCATCAACGCCGACCTGCTCGCGTTCATCAGAGGCTGATTTGCAGACCTTGCCGATCACCAAGCGGTAACAGCGCCGCCCGGGTGTCCAGGTTCGCTCGTCCCGCGCAGCGGCGCAGAGTGCCGTTCAGGCCCGAGGCTTGCGCGACGAGGATCCGCGGGCGGCCTGCTTGCGCATGGCCTCGGCCGAGAGACAAACCACTTCGGAAATTTGCAGGAGCTGTCTCGCCAGGGGATTTGTCTTGCGCCAGACCATGCCAATGGTTCGCGATGGTTGCGGATTCTTGAAGCGAGCGACAGATACCGACGCCGAGCGGGTCTCCACCGCAACGGCGATTTCCGGGATCAAGGTGACACCGATGCCGGCGCTGACCATTTGAACAAGCGTCGACAGAGAGCTCGCGTCCAGCACTTCCCGTGGCGACGATTGCATGTTGCAGAACGACAGCGCCTGATCGCGAAAACAGTGCCCCTCCTCCAGCAGAAGCAGCCGCATTTCGCGCAGCGCCTCACCACTGGGCACCGGCGTTCCGTCATCCTCGCCCGGCCGCACCAGCAGAAAATTTTCCGCGAACAAGGCGACCTCGGCAAGCGAGGGTTCGGACACCGGCAGAGCAACAATGGCGGCGTCAAGCCGACCTTCCGCGAGTTCTTGGATCAGCTTCGGCGTCAGCGTTTCCCGGACGTGAATCTCAAGTTCGGGATGCGTTCGAGCCAGGTTCCCGATGACCGCAGGCAATAGATAGGGAGCAATCGTAGGGATCATGCCGATGCGCAGCCGGCCCACCAGCCGGTCGCGCGACGCACGCGCGAAATCTCCGAGTTCATCGACCGAGCGCAGGATATCACGGACGCGCTGGGCGACCTTTTCCCCGAAAGCCGTCAGCCCGACCTGTCGCGCGCCTCTTTCGAGCAGCACGCCGCCCAGGGTTTGCTCAAGTTCCCTGATCTGCATCGACAACGCCGGCTGCGAGATCGCACAGGCTTCGGCGGCGCGTCCGAAATGGCAATGACGCGCCAGCGCGTCGAAATAGCGAAGCTGCCTGAGCGTCGCGTGCATCATCAGAATAACTTATCTCAGCGATCATCAAAGTCAACTTTACCTGATGGATCGCGTCGCGTACATTGTAGGTTGACGAGATCCGGAACAGGAAACTTACCGGCGGAGGCAACGATGGACGATACACCCAAGTGCCCGTTTTCGGGCGCGACCCGCGCGCACGCGAATCATGACTGGTGGCCGAACCAACTGGACCTCCAGGTCCTGCACCAGCACTCCACCCTGTCCGATCCAATGGGCGAGGCGTTCGACTACGCAAAGGAATTCAAGAGCCTCGACCTGAACGCGGTGATCAAGGACCTGCATGCCTTGATGACGGACTCGCAGGAGTGGTGGCCAGCCGACTTTGGCCATTACGGGCCACTGTTCATCCGGATGGCATGGCACAGCGCCGGCACCTACCGCATTCACGACGGCCGCGGCGGCGCCGGAGCCGGACAGCAGCGCTTCGCGCCGCTCAACAGCTGGCCAGACAACGCGAACCTCGACAAAGCGCGCCGGCTATTGTGGCCGATCAAGCAGAAATACGGCCGGAAAATCTCCTGGGCCGATCTCATTATTCTCGCGGGCAATGTCGCTCTCGACTCGATGGGCTTCAAGACCTTCGGTTTCGGCGGCGGACGCGCGGATGTCTGGGAACCCGAAACCGACATCTACTGGGGCCCCGAAGGCAAGTGGCTGGCGGACGAGCGATACAGCGGCGACCGCGATCTTCAGAATCCTCTCGCCGCCGTGCAAATGGGTCTGATCTACGTCAATCCGGAAGGACCGAATGGCAATCCGGATCCGCTGGCGGCGGCCCGGGATATTCGCGAGACCTTCGCGCGGATGGCGATGGACGACGAAGAGACCGTCGCGCTCATTGCCGGCGGACACAGTTTCGGCAAAACCCACGGCGCCGGCGATGCCACACTGGTCGGCCCGGAACCGGAAGGCAGCGACATCGAGGAGCTGGGGCTGGGCTGGACCAGCAAATACGGCTCGGGCAAGGCGGGTGACGCGATTACCAGCGGCCTCGAGGTGATCTGGACCACGACCCCAACGAAGTGGAGCAACAACTTCTTCTCAAACCTGTTCGGCTATGAATGGGAACTGACCAAGAGCCCGGCTGGAGCGCAACAGTGGAAACCGAAGCAGGGCGCCGGTGCCGGCACGGTGCCGGATGCGCACGACCCGTCAAAGCGTCACGCACCGTCGATGCTGACCACGGACCTCGCGTTGCGGGTCGACCCTGCTTACGAGAAGATTTCAAGGCGCTTCTACGAGAATCCGGATCAGTTCGCAGACGCGTTCGCCCGGGCGTGGTTCAAGCTGACGCACCGCGACATGGGCCCGATCGTGCGGTATCTCGGGCCGCTCGTTCCGAAGGAAGAACTGTCGTGGCAAGACCCGATTCCCGCAATCGATCATGAGCTGATCGGGCAGCAGGACATTGCTGCTCTGAAGGCGAAAATTCTCGGCTCCGGCGTTTCGATTTCCCAGCTGGTCTCGACGGCCTGGGCGTCGGCATCGACGTTCCGCGGCTCCGACAAGCGCGGCGGAGCCAATGGCGCGCGCATTCGCCTCGCGCCGCAAAAGGACTGGGACATCAACCAGCCATCCGAGCTGGCGAAGCTGCTGCAGAAACTCGAAGCGATCCAAAAGGAGTTCAACGCTGCGCAGTCGGGCGACAAGAAGGTCTCGCTTGCGGACCTGATCATTCTCGGCGGCAGCGCCGCGATCGAGAAGGCCGCCAAGGACGCCGGCCACGATGTGAAGGTGCCGTTCACGCCGGGCCGCATGGACGCGTCGCAGCAGCAAACCGACGCCGACTCCTTTGCGCCGCTCGAACCGACCGCTGACGGATTCCGCAACTATCTCCGCGGCACGCAGCGGCTGTCACCTGAGGAGCTGTTGGTGAACCGGGCGCAATTGCTGACGCTGACGGCGCCCGAGATGACTGTTCTGGTCGGTGGCCTGCGTGTCCTGGGCGTCAATGCCGGGAAGTCCACGCACGGCGTCTTCACCGGGCGGCCGGGGACGCTGACCAACGACTTCTTCGTCAACCTGCTCGACATGAGCACGCAATGGCAGCCGTCCGCCGGTTCTGAAGGCGCGTATGAAGGGCACGACCGCAAGACGAACGAGGTCAAGTGGACCGGCACCCGTGCCGACCTGATCTTCGGTTCGCACTCGCAGCTCCGCGCCCTCGCCGAAGTCTATGCGAGCGCCGACTCGAAGCAGAAGTTTGTGAACGACTTCGTGGCGGCGTGGACCAGGGTGATGAACCTCGATCGCTTCGATCTCGCCTGAGAGACCGACCGAAGCAGCAGTTCGCTGTCCTGAAAGGATTGACCAACGTCATGGCCGGACATAGCCGTGCGAAGGACGGCGTCGCTTCCGCTGGCCTATGCCCCGGCCATTCACGTCTTTCCCGCCACTGCCACAAGACGTGGATGCCCACGACAAGCGCGGGCATGACGCGCTTGCACTGACCGGCCATGGTTTTAAGTCGCTGAATCCCTCAACTGCCCGGTTTTTTGCCAATGCCTTCGGACCGCTCGGGCGAGACGAATGCCCGGGTCGTGATCGCCGACACCTTTTGTGAGAGCTTGACCTTGTTGTCCTCGACGGCCGCTACCTGGCTTTTCTCGATGAAAGGATGGCGAGGGTCGAGGGCATCGTTCTTGATCAGCTTGATGCGGTCGCCTTCAACGCTATGCACGATGCCAATATGCTGGTCGTTGGCATCGACGACTTCCATGTGTTCGCAGATTTCCATCAGCTTCTCTCCCGGGCTCGCTGCACAACGCTAACGGCGGACGACGGGCGGGGTTCCCTTCGCCATTTGCGATCGGCGGAATTTGGCAGTCATGTCACTAGACGTAGTCGAACAGCGCCATGAATCCGAAGTCCATGTGCAACTGCTGATGACAGTGAAACAGGGTCCGGCCGGGATTGTCCGCGACAAAGTCAACTTCCGCTTGCTGATAGCCACCCAACATGACGACGTCCTTCATGATGCCGCCGGTGGCTCGGCCCGCGATCCGGACCAGTTCGAAGCTGTGACGGTGCAGATGCACCGGATGGATATCGTCGCTGGCATTGCTCATGTGCAGCCGATAGCGCTTGCCCTGCCGCAGATGAAACATCGGCTGCATACGGTCCATCGAGAACGCCACGTCATTGATGCGCCATTCGTTGAAGCCTCGATTGGCGGCGTTGTTCTTGGTGAAGGTCATCTCGATCATTTCATCCGGCGCCGGTACATTCGCAACCGGCCTTCCGAAACGGGTGTAGTCCCATTTGAACGGAGCCGGCTTGGCCCATTTCGGCTTTCCGGTCTTGCCCGAATATTCGATGACAATACCCATGCCCCTCGCGCGGTCGTCGTCCGCCAGGTCGCCCATCACCCATATTCCGGGATGGTTCATTTCGACCACAGCGGAAATGCGTTCTGCCGTTCCCAGCCAGAGCACCGGAACCCTGGCCGGCGTCGGAACGGGGTTGCCGTCCAATGCGATCACCTCAAACATATGCCCGGGAAGCGCGAGGCTGCGGATCTCGGTCGCGCTGCCATTGACGATGTGAAACAGGACCCGCTCGCCGGCCTTGACGCGAATGGGATCGCCATGACCCAGCATCCGGCCGTTGATCGAGAACAGGCTGTAACCGACCTCGAAGCCATGCGGCATTCCCCCGGCCAGCGAGGCGCGCATCGCGGACTCGCCGGATTCTTCGAGCGCCTTGACCCGGGTCGCTGGGGTCAGAAAATCCATCGCCATATCGCCGCCACGACTGAGCGCCGGCTGGAATTCCTTGAGCATCAGGAACACTTCGCGATCATGCCGGCCTGGATCGTTTTTCGGCTCGATGTAGACCGTACCAACCTGTCCGCCATATTGGCCGCCGGACAGGTCGGCGCCTGGGGTGAGGTGCGTGTGATAGAACCGCAATCCCGAGGGCCCTGGGGTGAAAGCGATGCGGCGCATGCCGTGCGCGGGAATGAAAGGCGTGCCTTCCTCGGAGGCACCGTCGACATCGACCGGTATGGTCTGACCATGCCAGTGCAACTGTTCCGGCGTATCGGTGTCGTTATGGATCTCAACCGCGACCTGCCGGCCCTGCTGGAAGCGCAAAAGAGGTCCGGGAAACTGTCCGGGTCGTGGTCGAAATGATGCGGTCAGGCGCCAATTCTACCAGTCCGGTGCCGATCCTGATGGTGTAATCCGCGGCGTCTTGCGGCGCTCCGACGGTGCCGCCGACCGTTTGGGCCCGGGCCAAGCCCGGAAGGGCTGCCGAAAGGACAGCGAAGCCTCCGCCCTGCAGGAGATCGCGACGACGGAGCGACATGCCGATTTCTCCGGTTGACGTGCTGGCAGCTGGGTTTCATTATCGAACTACGATAGTCAAATTCGATCAAATCACAACTGGGGCATCTTGCCGGAATGGACCATCGCGATCTCCTCAGCGGCTTCATCCGCCTGCACATTCTTCATCATGCCGCCGAAGCAGAATTGTATGGCCAGTGGATGATTGAAGAACTGGCGCGCCACGGTTATCGATTGAGCCCGGGAACGCTTTATCCGTTGCTGCACGGTCTGGAGAACAAGGGCTACCTGGTTTCACGGCTGGAGCGCGAGGGGCGCACAGCCCGAAAGTATTACCGGGCGACCCCTCTCGGCCGCAAGGCAATCCGGCTCGCCACCGCGAGAGCAAAGGAGTTGTTTGGCGAAATCCGTTCCAGATCGGCGGCAGCCGAGAAGAGCGAAGGACAGGTGACTGGATGGAAGTCGCTTCGCCCTCCAACCCGGAAGCGGACGGTCGCGTTGACCGCGGCTCGCTCGGTGAGGTCTTTCGGGCTTTTCTCAAGCTCGGTGTGACGTCCTTTGGCGGCCCGATCGCCCATCTCGGCTATTTCCATAACGAATTCGTCGAGCGTCGCAAATGGATCGATGAGGCCGTCTATGCCGACCTCGTCGCGCTCTGTCAGTTCCTGCCAGGACCTGCCTCCAGCCAGGTCGGGTTTTCGCTCGGAATCCTGCGCGGTCGCGGACTTCTTGGGGGGCTGGCGGCGTGGTTTGCGTTCACGATGCCATCGGCCGTGATCATGTTCGCCTTTGCGACCGGCGCAGCCGCAATGACCGGACCGGTTGCCGAGGGTCTCCTGCACGGGCTCAAGCTCGTTGCTGTCGCGGTGGTCGCGCAGGCCATCTGGGGAATGGCGCGAACCCTCACACCCGATCGGGCCCGTGCCGGTATCGCGCTTGCCGCGGTTGCGGTTGTTGTCCTGTTCGCCGGGTCGTTGGCGCAGATCTCGGCGATCGCGCTCGGCGCCTGTGCCGGCCTTTGGCTCTGCCGCGGAGAAGCGGCACCGATGGCGCGGCAACTCGATCTCAATTTCCCGATCACCCGCCTGCGCGGCGGGGTCGCGCTCGCGTTGTTCGCGGCACTTCTGTTGATACCTCCGGCCCTGGCCAGTGCGGCAGGGTCTTAGGGGCTTATGCTGTTCAACGCGTTCTATCGCTCGGGAGCCATGGTCTTCGGCGGCGGCCACGTCGTGCTGCCGCTGCTTCAGACCCAAATTGTGACGCCGGGTTGGGTCAGCAACGAGGCGTTCCTGGCAGGTTATGGGCTGGCCCAGGCAGTGCCGGGGCCGCTTTTTACCTTTGCCGCCTATCTTGGTGCCGTGATGGGCCCTCCGCCGAACGGTCTGGCCGGTTCGGCAATGGCGCTGGTCGCGATCTTTCTGCCCGGCCTGCTGCTGGTCTACGGCATGTTGCCATTCTGGAATGGGCTGCGCACGAGCCCCGCCGCGCAGGCCGCGATGCGTGGTACCAACGCCGCCGTGGTCGGTATTCTCGGTGCCGCTCTCTACAATCCGGTCTGGACCGGCGCGGTCCTGACGGCGCGCGATTTTGCGCTCGCCCTCGGCGGGCTTCTGCTGCTCACCGTCTGGAAGATGCCGCCCTGGATTGTGGTCATGCTGCTGGCGGCAGCCGGTGCGCTATCAGGTCTTGCGTGAACCAGCGCACTCGGACTCCCATCGGTCACTTGCCGACGACGGAAAAGGCGCCGCAGCGATAGCGCGCCTGGACGAGCCTTGAGCCTCCCGGACCGGATCGTGACGCGATGCCTTCCCGCGAGAGGCGCGCGCCTTCGATTCAATTTTATTCAATCTTGCGGCGGCGAATAACCTTCAAAGGTTAGGTTAAAAATCGAGTCAGATTGCGCCCGGGGTCGCAAGTTGTATGGCTAATCGATGTCCTCGTCATTTCACAACGCCGACAGGCCAACGCACCGCAAGGTCATGCTGGTCGGCTTGATGTGCTGTGCGCTGTTTGTGGCGATCAGTTTCCTGGCACGCGAGCAGCCTGCCAATACCTACGTCTTGCAAAAGGCTGACAGGCTGGTCCGCACCGCGGGCGTCCCGGCGCCCGCTAACTAATGCGTGACCGGTCGGCCGGGCGGAACTCCTCGGCGGGGTCGACATTGTTTTGCAGAGCATTGCAGGAGGCGATCATGTCTGAGTGGCGCGATACCATGGTGGAGCGACCGGCAGCCGATGATGCGGCGTACATGACGGGCTGGACGATTTCCGGCCTCGCCGTGCTGGGCACCATTATCGCCATCTGGATTCTCGGGATTTAGGCCCGCCCTGCCCCCAGTTTCCGTCCGACCGCGAAGCCGTGACGCGACCAACAATCCGCCGCATCTCCGACCACTCCCGGTCGTGTCCCCGCGCTGGACCCAAGCCCCGAGCCTCTGCGTAATAGATTGATAAAACACGGATATTTCCCTTGCCGTCACGCCCATGACTGGTTGGGCGTGAGATGCCGTGGTATATTCGCGCCATGAGCGCATTCGAGACAGACCGCCTGCCCGCAGACCTGGCGTCTGAACTGGAAAACAAGTTTTTCTGGTGGGAGCCAATTGGCCTACAGCCCCGATCGCCAGCGCGCATTCTTGCCCAGGCGATGAATCTCGCGCCATTCGACGAGGTGCGGCGACTGGAAAAGACATTGGGTCCTGAACTTTTGGCTGAAGCGATGCTCGCGGCGGAGCCGGGATGGATCAGCGAACGGTCTTGGGAGTTCTGGCGCGGACGCTTGACGCTCGCGACCGGCCGGGCGATCCCTGATGCGCCGCCCCGGAGAACGTTCGATGCCGGTCAGTTTTGAGCCGAGAACGGAAGTTCTGCCCAAGGCGCAGCAGGAGATCTGGCTGCCAGTCATGCGCGCCTTCACTTTGTTCGCGGCATTGTGTCTTGGGCTGGTTTTGCCCACCCGGGGCGCTGATGATGTTGCCGCCGCGCAAGGCGTCATCCGCGCCCAAATGGAAGCGTTCAGCCGTGACGATGCCGCCGCGGCCTATTCGTACGCGGCGCCCGAAATCCAGGGCATATTCCCGCAAGCCGATTCCTTCCTGGGGATGGTGCAGCGAAGCTACCCGCCGGTGTACCGCCACAAGAGCTTCGCGTTCGGCGAGGCGCGGGTGTCGGGCGGCCAGATCGCGCAGCGCGTTCACATCATCGACGCCAGCGGCGAGCCGTGGGAGGCGCTCTATACGCTGGAACGTCAGCCGGACGGCAGCCTGAAAATCGTCGGCTGCGTGCTGCTCAAGGCGGGCCAGGACGTGTAGCCGGCGCGATCACGCCATCGCCAGCCGCTGCCGCGCCCGGATCAAGAGCGACACCATGATGGTGACATTGAGCGCGTTCCAGCCGAGGCCGTTGAGGAACGCGGCGCCGTAGGAACCGGTGGCATCGAAGATCACGCCGGATACCCAGCCGCCGAACGACATGCCGAACACCGAGGCGAAAATCACGATGCCGACCCGGGTGGCGGCCTCGCGCGCCGGCATCGCCTCACGCACGATGATGGCATAGCTCGGCACGATACCGCCCTGGAACAGGCCGAACATCGCGGAGATGACGTAGAGCGAACTGAGGCCGTCGAAGAACAGATAGAACAACAGTGCAAAGCACTGCGCCACCGAGCCGATCAGCAGCGTCCGAATGCCGCCGATCCTGTCCGCCAGAAAGCCCGAGCCGATGCGGCTGACGACCCCGAACGCCATCATCAGCGACAGCATCTCGGCGCCACGCGCCACGCCGTAGCCGAGATCGCCGCAATAGGCGACGATGTGGACCTGCGGCATCGCCATTGCCACGCAGCACGAGATACTGGCGATGCACAGAATGACGGTCAGCGCATTGGTGCTGATTTGCAGATCGACCCGCGGTGGCGGCGCGTTCTCGTGATTGCGCCGGGTGGCTTCGCCGATCTGGGCGCGCAGCAGCAGCAGCACCAGCGCCATGCTGACGGCGCAGAAAATCCCGATGGCGATATGCGTGGTGCGCCAGCCGGCCGACTGCACACCCCAATTGACCAGCGGCGGCCAGATCGTGCCGCCGACGTAGTTCCCGCTGGCGACGATGGTGACGGCGAGCCCGCGATAGCGTTCGAACCAGTGCGAGGCCTCGGCCATCAGCGGTGCAAAGGTCGCCGCTGTCCCGAGCCCGATCAGGAAATAAATCGCGATGAATTGCGACAGCGTCGTCGACAGCCCGGCCATCACATAGCCGAGCCCGAGCAGGCCGATGCTGACCGCCATCGCCGTCACGATGCCGAAGCGATCGGTGATCCGGCCGGTGACGACACCGCCCAGCCCGAAGCCGAGCATGGTCATGGTAAAGGCCAGCGAAACCGCGCCCCTTGTGGCCGCGAACTCGGCCTGCACCACCGGCAGTACCACCACCACCGACCACATGCCGACGCTGCCGATCGAGCCGATCAACAGTGCAAGCGCGAGCCTCACCCATGCCTGACCGGAATCCGGGATGAATGTTGCCGAAGCCGGCCCTGAATCGCTGGGAGCATGCACGGCTGGCAACTTCCTCGCCCACCGCCTCGCGGTCAAGCAGCATGGCGCGATATTGGGCATGCGCAAGTCGTGGGACAGCATGTCGTCAGTCCGGCAGCGTCCAAACGGCCCGGGTTCGGGTCGGCGCCTCCCGGAAGGGCGACCGTTCGCCGTTAACCCTTTCCTAACCATAAACCGGGCAAAAATTGCCGGGTGAAGTCGAGTGTCGTCGACCGCGTAGAACGGGAGCTCCCGTGGACGCCAGTGCGGTACCTCACTTTCGAAACGGCGGTCTTCCGGCCGCCGTTCAGACGTTTGGGGCCGGCGGGCGTCATGCGCGGGGGGAAGCAGCAACCATGGTCGATGTCACGGCGGGTGTCGGCGCAAGGGCGTCGAGGAGCGGGCTTCCCAGTCTCGGCGAGATCGTAAAAATCCTGAAGCGCGGCGACCTCGCGCTGGCGTTCGGTGTCCTCACCATCCTGGTCGTGCTGATCCTGCCGCTGCCCTCGGTGGTGCTCGACCTGTTCCTGGCGATCTCGATCACGCTGTCGATCCTGATCCTGATGACGTCGCTGTTCATCCAGGCGCCGCTGGAATTCTCCTCGTTCCCGACCATCCTCCTGATCTCGACGATGCTGCGGCTGTCGCTCAACCTCGCCTCCACCCGGTTGATTCTGTCGCACGGCCATGAGGGCACCGACGCCGCCGGCCACGTCATCCAGGCGTTCGGCAATTTCGTGATGGGCGGCAATTTCGTCATCGGAATTATCGTCTTCGCCATTCTCGTGATCGTGAATTTCGTCGTCATCACCAAGGGCTCGGGGCGCATCGCCGAGGTCGCGGCGCGCTTCCACCTCGACGCCATGCCGGGCAAGCAAATGGCGATCGACGCCGATCTCTCCGCTGGCCTGATCGACGAGAAGGCGGCGAAAGAGCGCCGCAAGGCGCTGGAAGACGAAAGCGGCTTCTTCGGCGCGATGGACGGCGCCTCCAAATTCGTGCGCGGCGACGCCGTCGCTGGCCTGCTGGTCGTCTTCATCAACATCATCGGCGGAATCATCATCGGCGTGGCTCAGCAAGGCCTCGGCTTCGGCGAAGCCGCGCAAACCTACACGCTGCTGACCGTCGGCGACGGCCTGGTGACGCAAATACCCGCGCTGATCGTCTCCACCGCGGCCGGCCTGCTGGTCTCCAAGGCCGGCGTCAGCGGCGCCGCCGACAAGGCGCTGATGAAGCAGCTCTCCGGCTATCCGCAGGCGCTCGGCATGTCGGCCGGCGTGATGCTGGTGCTGGCGACGCTGCCGGGCATCCCGATGATTCCCTTCCTGTTGCTCGGCGGCGGGGCGGCGGGACTGGCGTTCCACGCGCGCAACAGCAATCGCCTCGCCAAGGCGGCCGCGGCCAGCGCGGCAGCCGCGCCGGCGGCGGCGGCCGCCGCGGCGGCAGCAGCGGACGAGCCGATCGCTACAGCGCTGAAAATCGACGATCTCAAGATCGAGCTCGGCTATGCGCTGCTGCCATTGGTCAACGGCCCCGACGGCACCGACCGCCTGACCGAGCAGATCAAGGCGCTGCGCCGCTCGCTTGCCATCGAGATGGGCTTTGTGATGCCGGCGGTGCGTATCCTCGACAATGTGCAACTGGAGGCGAACACCTATGTCATCAAGATCAAGGAGGTGGACGCGGGCACCGGCCGGATCTGGCCGAACCAGTTCATGGTGATGGACCCCGCCGGAAACCAGGTCGCGGTACCCGGCATCCACACCGTCGAACCGACCTTCGGACTGCCCGCGACCTGGGTCGACGCCAGCCTGAAGGAGGAAGCCTCGCTGAAGGGCTATACCGTGGTCGACGCTGCGACCGTGCTCTCGACCCATCTCACCGAGCTGCTCAAGAACAACATGTCCGACCTGTTGTCCTACGGCGAGGTACAAAAGCTCCTGAAGGACCTGCCGAAGGAGCAAAGCGAACTGGTCAAGGATATCGTGCCGAGCCTGGTCACCATATCGGGCATTCAGCGCGTGCTGCAGTTGCTGCTCGCCGAGCGCATCTCGATCCGCGATCTCTCGACCATTCTCGAAGGCATCGCCGACGCGCTGGCGTTTTCGCGCAACCCGGCGACGATGGTCGAACATGTTCGCGCCCGGCTGGCGCGCCAGATCTGTGCACAGCACACCTCGGCCCACGGCTACCTGCCGTTAATCGCGCTGTCGGCCAAATGGGAGCAGGCCTTTGCCGAGTCGCTGATCGGACAGGGCGAGGAGCGCAGCCTGGCGATGCAGCCCTCCAAACTGTCGGAGTTCATGACCGTCGTGCGTGACAGCTTCGAGCGGGCGGCGCGCGACGGAGAGGCGCCGGTGCTGGTGACCTCGGCAGCGATCCGCCCGTTCGTGCGGTCGCTGGTGGAGCGGTTCAGGGCGCAGACGACCGTGCTGTCGCAGGCGGAAATCCATCCGCGGGCCCGGCTGAAAACGGTCGGAAGCGTCTAGCCGCCCGGCCGGCGAAGCAGCCGTCCGAGAGGCTTTTTCGCCACAGGCAAATGATTTGTTGGCTGCCGGCGCTTGCACCCGTTTGCACGACCGGGCAACCAAATTTACGGTCAACTTGTTGTAATAACATCGTTATTCGTGAAATCGGGGCGCTGGTCCGGGGTCGCCCGATCGCGCGGGTTCAAGTCTTTTCACTGCCTTGTGATCGCCTCTTCGGAACCAGAAGGTGAATCCCCACGTTTCTTGCCAAGAGTTGTTGAACCAGTCGGCGGGCCGCGCAGACCAATCGGCAAGGTACAGGAAGACGGCAGGAGACTTCCATGAACCATTCGATCTACAGCGCAGATCGCGCCACCCATCTGAAGATCGTGGTCGTTGCGCTTGTCGCGGGCATCGCAGTAGCGGGCTTCGGCATCTCGGCTCGCAGCTTTTCGAGCGATGGATATCAGACCGCGCGCGTCATCAAGGCCGGCAAGGCGGTGACGTTGACGAGTGCGGACACGTCCGCCGTTCGCTGATGATTTTGTGAATTCACGCGGCTCTTTACCAGCCCCCCAAAGTCGCCACGTGAGTATGTAGAAGACCCCCAAGTTGACTACAGGACGACCGAAAACGCCCGCTCCCCCACGGGCGTTTTCTTTTTGGGCGATCGCCTGTGCTTTCGCCGGTCGGAACAGGACAGAGACCTGCGCGCGATGCGCCTGCGCTTCGTGCTGACCTTGTTCTATCGCGGCGGCGACGGCGCGGGAGCTGCGGCCGGCGGCACGGTCTCGATCAGCTTGCCGGCAAACACAGGGGCCGAGGTCGGCTTGCCGTCCGGCGAGCCACCGGCCTGCTCGATCGTCACCGCATAGGTCGCGGCCTTGATGGTGTCGGCATCATATGACGCGAGCACCGGCCGCGCGGTGAAGTCGCCGGCGCCGATCACGCCCAGCGAACGCGGCTGCGGCAGCTTGTCCGAGATCAGCCACAGTTCGAAGCTCTTGCCGGGCTCGGCGGCGGCGTCGACTCGGCGGACCGTGAAATTCTTGGTCACCCCATCCACCGTGAGAATGAAGGCAGGCGATCCACCGTCCTTCTGCAGCACGGCGACATATTGGGCATTCGGCGTCGCCGGTGCCGCCGGGGTCCTGATCGCGACCACCTGCGTCCGCGGCTTCGGGCGAAGCTGATCGGGCAGCATGTCCGGCCGGTAAACTCCGACCGCAATCACGGCCACCAGTGCGGCGGCGATTCCTGTCGTGAGCGTTGCAAGCTGGCGCCAGCGCCGGGCCCGGTTGGCCAACCGAATCACGTTGGAGCCGTCGGCGACTGCGGCAGTCGGCGACGGTGGCGCGACCACTGGTGGCGGCACCACTGGTGGAGGCGCCTCGGGAAGCACCATCGGTGGCTGGGTTTCGGACAGTCCTGCCGCGACTCTGATTTTCTGCCAGACTTCGGGGCGCGGCTCGACCGATCCGACCATCTGGTTCAGGACACCGAGCTTGTGCTCCCACGCCGTTACCAGCGCCGTGAAGTCCTGGTCACCGGCCATCATGGTCTCGACCAGCGCCCGCTCATCGGCATCAAGGATGCCGAGGGCATATTCCGCGGCCAGCGCGATATGGTCTTCGCTGTAAGCCATCACCCCAGCCCAAGGCACTCCCGTATGTCCATCATGCTGCGGCGCAGCCATGTCTTCACCGTATTCACCGGTGCCTCGAACTTCGCCGCCAGCTGCTCGCGGCTCCAGCCGTTGTAATAGGCCAGCAGCACGAGCCTTTGCCGATCCGGCTCCAAACGGCCGACGCACTCCAGCAACCGCTTCAACTCCTCTGTCATCTCGCGCCGTGCCAGCGGATCGGGCGCGTCGGCAGCCACCTCCATCGCTGCCGGCTCCTCTTCAATCGAGACTTCGCTCCGCTTGCGAACGACGTCGATGGCCCGGTTTCGGGCGATCGAAGCCATCCATGTGATCGGCGACGCCAGGCCGGGATTGAACTGCCCGGCGCTGTTCCAGATCTTGACGTAGGCCTCCTGGATGACTTCCTCCGCGAGATCCTGTCGGCGCAAGATACGGAGCACCACGCCAAAGAGTTTCGCCCGCGTCGCGACGTAGAGGCGCTCGAACGCGGCCTCATCCCCTTTGGCAATTGCGGCAATCAGCCGAACCAGCTCAGCCGGGGTCAGCATTCAGCGTCCTCTGAAGTCCCAATGCTCATCGCCTCTTTGCACCCAACCCGGCCGGCATCCAGCGTTGTGGTACCATACCCCGCGCCAAACCGGTCCACCAAGTCAGCCACGCCCCTGTGGACATTAACGAAAAACCCGGGCCTCGCGGCCCGGGTTCCGGCGATGTTGAGATGACGGGTCGACCGGCTCAGGCGATCGCTCCGATGCGCGCCCGCATCAGGCCGATGCTGTCGAGGTCGGCCTGTTCGCGCGCGTTTTCTTCGGCGCGCTCGCGCGCCTGATCGCGCTCGTCAAGCAGCTCGACTTTCTTGAGCTCCTCGAAAGCCTCGGCAAGCAGGCCGCGGGCATCTTCAAGCTGGATGCGCAGTTCGTCGGCGGACCGGGTCAGATTCTCCCGGCGCTGGATCGCCGCCTTGGCATAGGTCGGATAGGCAAAATGCGAGGGATCGTTGATCCCGGCGCGGTCCTGTTCGGTTTGGATTTCACGCTCGAGGTCGACCGACATACGCTGGAAATCGGCGATCATGCCCTCAATCTGGGTAACCCTTCGCCGCTTCTCATCGACCTGAAACTTCTTCAGGCGGATTAGCGTTTCACGTGACTTCATCGACTCATACTCCCCAGAAGTCCCAATCGGTACGCGGGACAGTACCGGCCTCCCCGAGGGGCCCCACCGGCTTCTCTACTTGTGTGGCACGGATGATGGCCTGACAAAGTTAGCGTTCCGTTTCCAAACTCCCAAGGATCTGCTCAAGCTGCTGGTAACCTTCCTTAAGGCTGCTGACCTCGTCCTTGTCCTGGCGCAGGAAGGCCTCAAGCGGCTCATGCAGCCGGATTGCCTCATCGACCTCGGTGCTCGACCCCGCCCGATAGGCCCCGAGCCGAATCAGTTCCTCCATATCGGCATAGGTCGCCATCACCTGGCGGCCCCTTGTAATGGTCTGCAGGAATTGCGGATCGGCTGATCTCGGCATGGTCCGGGAGACCGATTTGAGGACGTTGATGGCCGGGAACCGGCCGCGCTCGGCGATCGCCCGCTCCATCACCACATGGCCATCGAGGATGCCGCGGACCGCATCGGCGATCGGTTCGTTGTGGTCGTCACCATCCACCAGCACCGTGAAGATGCCGGTGATGGTGCCGGCGCCGATCCCGGGACCGGCGCGCTCGAGCAGCTTCGGCAATTCGGTGAACACGGTGGGCGTGTAGCCCTTGGCGGTCGGCGGCTCCCCGGCCGACAGGCCGATCTCGCGCTGGGCCATGGCGAAACGGGTCACCGAATCCATCAGGCACAGCACGTCCTTGGCCTCGTCGCGGAAATATTCCGCGATCGCCAGCGTCAGGTAAGCCGCCTGCCGCCGCATCAAGGCGGGCTCGTCCGAGGTCGCCACCACCACCACGGAGCGCGCCAGCCCGTCCTCTCCAAGGTCGTCCTGCAGAAATTCCTGCACTTCGCGGCCGCGTTCGCCGACGAGGCCGATCACCGTGATGTCGGCGTCGACATTGCGCGCCAGCATCGACAGCAGCACCGACTTGCCGACCCCCGAGCCGGCGAAGATGCCGAGCCGCTGGCCGCGACAGCAGGTCAGAAACGTGTTGAGCGCCCGCACGCCAAGGTCAAGCGGCGGGCCGACCCGCTGGCGCGAATGCGCCGGCGGCGGGGCGTTGCGATAGGGCATCGGCGAAGGCCCCAGCGGCAAAGGCCCCTTGCCGTCGATCGGCTCGCCCATCGCGTTGATGACGCGGCCGAGCCACAACGGCGAAGGCCGCACCAGTCCCGCGGCATTGGCAATGACCGCACGGCAGCCGCGCCTGACGCCGTCGAGCCCGGCGAACGGCATTGCCACGGCGTTGTTGCCGGTGAAGCCGATGACCTCGGACGGGATGAAGCGGTTGGCGCCGGTCTCGATCACGATACGGGCGCCGACCGACATCGCGTGAATCGGCCCTGCGATCTCGACCATCAGGCCGCGGACGCCGACCACGCGGCCATAAATGTTGACGCCGTCGATGTCGGCAATCTGTTCGGCGAGGGCTTTCATTGCGAAAACCTTAAGTTTTCGCGCATTTGGAGCCCGTCCTTAACTTGGTGTTTACCCGCATCGTTAATCATTGCGTCACTGTCTTTGGTAACTGAGAGCGCTCGACCATCAGAATGAAGGGCGAGTCGCGGGAGTCGGTTAGGCCCGCCTCTTAATGTGGAACCTGAACGCCGGCGGGTACAAAAAACTGCTTCGATGCAACATCTTAGCGCGATTCGTAAAAAATTGCACTGAGACACCTTGCGAACTTGAATCAGATTTTGTTAACCATGTGGCGTCAGGATCCGAATCAGTTGTGCAAAGGCGTTTTGAGTGCCGCAAGTGCGGCCGACCTGACGCCCGGAGCGGCGACTATAGGGGACTGGCATGCGCGTTTTGCTGATAGAAGATGACAGCGCCGT
>Ga0182024_10007339_pt1 | contig 23784 bp, 21 predicted proteins | sample P32metaG_FD_120480 | JGI IMG/M metagenome (GOLD analysis project Ga0182024, IMG submission 120480) | Permafrost microbial communities from Stordalen Mire, Sweden - P3-2 metaG (Illumina Assembly) | ecosystem: Environmental > Terrestrial > Soil > Wetlands > Permafrost | place: Sweden: Stordalen... | reverse complement strand
GACTGGCGAGGCGGTCTGCGAAGATCTTTCGCCGACGGGCCGCTTCACTGCGCTCAAGGACGTTGCCGGGGCAGCGTAGTAGGCGTTCCCGATCGTCGTCAGCTGATCGCTCAGTCGACCGGGTCCGCACGCATAGACCTGCGCGCTCAGGCCGCGGATCGTTCAGCGCGGCCCTCGATGCGTGCCGCGCCAATAGATGGCAGCGCCAATTAAGTTGACGGCGATCGCAATGAGCGCGACCTTGAATGCGAAGAGCCAAGGATGAGCGACGTCGACGATGGGGACGAGGTTGAACACCATCGAGAGCAGCGTGACGGCGACGCCGCAGGCGCAGGCAAGACGCAGGACGACGCCTGGGCGCAGGTCGGGGCGCTGGCTCAAGCGGGTGCCTGCGACCAGCGGGACAGCGAACATGAGCAGGTAGTTCACGCCATAGCAGATGTTGCTGCTCGTCACGATGAGCTGGAAGGCTTCTTGCGCGCCGGTGCCGGCGGAAGCGAGGCAGGAGAATAAGACGGCGAGGAACACGATCACGGCCAGGGAGCGGGTGGGCGTGCGGAAGCGCGGATGCAGCCGCGTGAACCAGACGGGAATGAGATGATCCCAGGCGGCGACCATGGGAAGGCGGCTGGTTTCGGCGACGATGACGGCGTACTGGGCGATGACAGCCAACGCGAGAGCGAGGATAGCGACCCGGCCAAGGAGTACGCCCCAGTCGATTGCGCCGGCAATCATGGGACCACCGGCGAAAGCCGCGGCGAGAGCCTGAGGGACGGGCCCGGTGAGATCGATCTTGTCGGCTGGAGTATAGGTCAGCATCGAGCCGGTCATGAGGATGTACATCAGCGCGATGCCCGGAGCTGCGACCCAGGCGGAGCGCAGGATGGTGCGGGCGGCATCGCGGGTCTCACCGGCAAACACGGCGACCTGCTCAAGCCCGGTCAGGCCGTTGAAGGTGAGCTTGCTGAAGAGGTTGAGGCTCATCAGCGTCATGACAGGTAAGGTGAGCGAGAACGGCTGCTGCGGAGAGATGTGTGGATGGTTGCTGCTCGTATGCGGATGGACGAACAGCAGAACGGCCAGCAGCGCTATGACGAGGAGCGTAACGCCGGTGCCGAAGTGGGCGATCCAGCGTCCGATACGAAGGCCGGGAATGTTGACCAGCAGGATCAGGGCGAAGAGGCTGATGTTGAGCCCGGTAATGACGCCGTAGCTGTCGGCGATCCAGGCGGCGCGCGGGCCGAGAGCGTAGCTCAGGCTGGTGGCTGTTTGGATGCCGAGACCTGCAACAACGAGGAGTGCCCAAGCGCCGAAGTTCCAGGCGCTGATGAAGCCGGCAAAGGGGCCGATGGCGTGCTTGGTCCACTGATAGACCCCACCTTCGAAGGGCCAGATTTTGACGCAGTAGTTGATGACTGCGGCGACGGGTAGGAACAACAAGACGACGCCGAGAAGCCAGAAGGCAACATGGGTGCCGCCCTGGCGTGCGGCGATGCCAGCCCAGGTTACTCCGACGACGAGGAGCACCTGCATCGGGATGAGGTCCCGAAGGCCGAGTGACTTGCGCAGCGCGTGCGTGGCTGCCTCGCCAGCATCGGAATATTCGCCTGTTGGCGTCATCGTCGACATCAATGTCCGGCTCGATTCATGTCTTTGACACGCTCGTCACATACGCTCCTGGGAATTGAGGCAGCGAGTCAGTGATGGGCCACCAATTGCACTTCGATGCAACGTGAGCTTGGGCGATTGGCCTCGCCGAAACGGGGCCATCGATGAGGCCGACCCTGATGCGCAGCACGCCGGGCAAAGAAGCGCGTGAACTGTAAATGGGAGAGCCACACCGCTGGCAGAAGACACGCTTCTTTCCGGGCGAGGATTCGTATTCCGCCAACAGGCTGTCGCCGCGGGTGAGGAGGAATGCATTCGATTTGATCGGCGAGTTGGCTGCAAACGGTGCGCCCTGCGCTTTGCGGCATTGCCGGCAGTGACAGACTTCTATGGGCACAAGTTCCGAATCAATCCGGAATTGTATTCCTCCGCACAAACAGCTTCCTGTGTACACGTTAACTCCTGCACCCTTCAGGCGATCATGTCGGAAACGGGCATTGAGGTCGACGAGGCTTGCGCATGCGCGCAGCCTGTGGCGCGCGTGCACCCGAAAAGCTCTTCAGGCATCTGCACCGTTCCGAAGCATTTTCTTGCTGTGCGTGTCAACCGCATTGGGAGCCTTTGCGGCTTCGGCCTCTGTGGAAGGCGTTATTCGGGCTGCGGATGCGACAGCATTCCGGCGGTGGTAGAGCCCAATGGCTCAGGGTATTCAACATGGTGCGGCTGCACGGAAAATACAACAAGGGGAGAGGGTTATGCCGACATTAATGAAGCGGTTTCAGATCGGGTTGCTGGCGGCGTTAGCTTGTGGTTTGTGCGTTGCCGACGAGCTACCCTACAAAGAAGGCATAGTGACCCAAGTTTCCAGCATTAAAATCAAGGAAGGCCACTTCCTGGACTACTGGACATTCCTCAGCACGTCCTGGCGTCAGGAAATTGAGGCGGCGAAGAAGCAGGGAATAGTAGTTTCCTATGCAATATTTCAAGCCAGCGCAAAGACACCGCAGGAGCCAGATTTTTATCTAACTTGTACGCGAGCTGAAATTCAAGAACTGATCGAGTATCCGAGGAGCCGCCGCAAGGGCTTGCTTGCGGAGCCCTTCGTCCTTCTCGTGGAAGGCCGGTTCATCGAAGCGTGCCAGCAATTTTCTTGATCTGCATGGCCGTCGCATTGCGGGTGGCAGCAGCTTCCACTCTCCAGAAACCAGCCAGTTGGGATCGCGCAGTTGGACGGTTGCCGATCGAGCGTGCCCAAAGACACGCGGATAGCTACCGGCCCTGCCAGCGCGGCGTACGCTTCTCCGCAAATGCTTGCGCTCCTTCTTTGAGGTCCTCCGACTGAATGACTCTCTGCACGGCGTGCAGGGCGTCGTGCACGGCGAAGGCCTCATGCTCGGGTACCATCTCCGTGTGGCGCAATAGCTGCTTGATGGCGGGGAATAGCAGCGGAGGGCCCGCCACGAGTTGGCGCGCAATCTCGCGGGCCTTCGCCAGCGCCTCGCCCTTCGGGACCACATGGTTCGCAAGCCCCCAGTGCTTCGCCTCCGCGGCGTCCATCCAACGCCCGGTCATGAGAAATTCCACTGCCACGTGATAGGGAATCCTGCGGCGCAGCTTGATGGTGCCGGCGTCCGCGAGCACCGCTACATTGATCTCCGGCAGCGCAAAGCGCGCGTGCTCTTCCATGACGATGATGTCGGTGCCGAGCACGACCTCGAAGCCGCCGCCGCAAGCGATCCCGTTGACGGCAGCAATTATGGGCTTGTCGAGGTTGCGCGGATAGTTGAGGCCGCCGAAACCGCCCACGCCCCAATCCTCGTCCGACTTTTCACCAGCAGCGGCAGCTTTAAGATCCCAACCGGCGCAAAAGAACCGCTCGCCGGCACCGGTCACGATTGCAATGCGAAGCGTCGCGTCGTCCCGAAACGATGTGAACACCTCATTCAGCCGGCGACTCGCATTCCGGTCTAATGCATTGGCCTTGGGCCGGTCGATCGTGACCTCGAGAACTGCGCCGTCGCGCACGATATTGATTCCATCAGGCATCTTTGAAAACTCCCTAGGCAAGGCGAATCAGCGCATCCACCACGACGGTTCCCGCGCCGGCTGGCCGCACGATGACCGGATTGACATCGAGTTCGACCAGAGACGCGAGGTTTGTCTCGGCATATCGGCCGACGGCAAGAATCGCATCCACGAGCGCCGGCACATCCGCGAGCGGCCTGCCGCGGAAACCTTGGAGCATTTTATTCACGGTGAGCCGCTGCAGCGCAGCCTCAATGCTTGCCCGGGTGAAGGGCGGCAGCAAGCTTACGCTGTCCTGCAAGAGTTCCGTAAGCACTCCACCCGCGCCGATCACCAATGTCAGCCCGAATTGGGCGTCTACGACGGCGCCCACCAAAATCTCTGCCACGCCGTCCGTGATCATCTCCTCGACGAGAAAACTTTCGGTAAGAGCGCTCAAGCGCTCGGCCGCCGTCGTCGCCTCGGCCGCGGTGCGCACATTGAGAACCACGCCGCCCACATCGGACTTGTGCGCCAATCCCACGCTTGCAACCTTAACGACGACTGGGAAGCCCAACTCGGCCGACGCGGCCGCGACTTCGCCCCGAGTGATCAACCTTGAGCGCGGAACGCGCAGGCCGAACGCGGCGAGCGCGGCCTTCGCTTCCGCTTCAGGGAGGGTCCGTTCAGTTCCCCTCTTGCCCTCTGGAATGCGCAGTTCCAACTTTCCCGGCGCGCCCCATGTCTCGCCAACGGCACCCGCGAGCGCCAAAGCCTCAAGCGCCTCGCGTTGTCCCTGCAGGGGGATGACGCCGGCAGCGAGACAGCGCTCGCGCACTGTAGCGGACAGAGTCTCCGGCAGCGATGCAATGAGTGCGGCGCGCGTTGGCGCGCCTCGCGATGCGGCGATGAACGCGTCAATGGCGGCAGTGAAGGCCGAGGTGTCCGCCTTGCCCTCCGGCGGGCAATCCAGAACGAACCCCACGACATCAAATCCGCACCGCAATACGGCGGTGAACATCGCGCGCAATGCTTCGCGGTCGAACCAAATGTAGGTGTGGAAATCAAATGGATTCGCGATCGTCACGCGGTCGGTCAGGATTTCGCGCAGGCGCGCGGTTGCGTCCTGCGGAATTGGCGCAAAATCGAGCGCGAGAGGGCGCGCGAGATCCGCGCTCATCGCCATGTCGCCGCCCGAGGCGCCCATGATGAGCACCCGCCGCCCGCTGATAGCGCCGCCTGCGTGGAACACCTTCAATGTCTCGCACAGCGCGGCAAGCGTATCGCAGCGAGCAAGGCCCGCCTGCCGGCAGAAGGCATCGAACACGACATCGGCGCCGGCGAGTGACCCCGTATGGCTTTGCACGGTGCGCGCCGCCGCCGGTGTGCGTCCCGCTTTGACGACGGCGATGGGTTTGCCCGCCGCACGGGCGACCGCAGCGGCCCGCGCCAGCCGCGGGGCATCCTTAATCCCCTCGATGTAGAGCCCGAAGGCGGTGACTCGCTCATCGTTTGCCAAGAGCTCGATCAGGTCTTCCACCGCAAGCGCCGTCTGGTTGCCGACGGTGAAGATGTAGCCGATCGGCACCGAGCGCTCGTTGAACATCAAGGTCAGTGCGATGGTGCCACTCTGACAAATTAATGCGACGCCACGGCTGACGGGCGCACCGACGACTTGATCGGGCCAAAGAGAGACGCGATCGAAGAAATTGACGAAGCCGTAGCAGTTCGGACCGAAGAACGGCAAGGGTGCGGCGCTCGCGATGAGGTCGTGAGTGAGCCGGTCGCCTTCGGCCGTTCCGGTCTCGGAGAAGCCGGCTGCAAAACAGACAAAGCCGCCGCCATCGCGCGCGCGCAATGCCGCTGCAACCTTTGCGACATCGCGACTGGGTACGGCGACAAAAGCCGCGTCCGGGATGCCGGGAAGCTCCTCGACGCAGCGGTAGTAGGTGGTCGTGCCATTCGACGCGCGGCTCGGGTGCACGCGCCACACCTCGCCCGTATAGCCGATGCGCTGATTGCCGGCCGCAACCGCGTCTGTCCAGGCCCCGCCGATGAGTGCAAGGGTGCGCGGCACGAGCAGGCGCTTGATGTTGTACCCGCTCACGCTAGCGGCCTCGCAGCTCCATTTTGCGCGAGCCGCGCCTGGCCGGCGCGGCGGCGGCGGTCGCAATCTTCAAGGTCTCGAGCGCGCGCGCGATCTCTGCAGGAAAGGCCAGCGCCTTGACGCTCTCGCCCCGCTCGACATGCATCAGCATGAGTTCGATGCTGGCGGCCGGCTCGGTGAGGCGCGCGCAGCTCAAGTCAAACCCGGCATGAATGCGCTTCTCGTCGGCGGCGATGATGCGCACGGCGACCTCAAGCAGATCCGCCTGCTTCACCTCCTGGAAGTAGTGGACATGCAATTCGAGCGTATAGAGCGTGCAGTGCGTACGCTGCCGGTAGGGCGCGTCCATCCCGAGGTGGTCCATGAGAGCATCCGCGGCGTAGCTCGCGACGAGCACGTAGTAGGCGTCGCGCAGATGGCCGTTGAAGTCGACCCATTCCGGCAGTACCTGCGTGCGATAAATCGCGAGGCCGTTCGCCACGGCTAGGCTCCAACCCTTAGCCGCTCGCGGGTTTGCGCAGGAGTCAGGATTTGCGCGCCCATGGCTTCGATGATGGTGCGCGCTTTGGTCACAAGTTGGGCATTACTCGCGTATACCCCCCGGCTGAGATACAAATTATCCTCGAGCCCCACACGCACGTTGCCGCCCAAAAGCACCGACTGCGCGACCCACGGCATCTGCATGCGGCTGATGGCGAAGGATGACCAGACGCAATCCGCCGGCAGCGAGTTCACCATCGCGAGCAGGTGACCGACCTCCGCCGGCACGCCGTAGGGGATCCCCGTGCATAATTGAATAAGGGTCGGCGCAGCGAGCAGGCCTTCCTTGATCAACTGCTTCACGAACCACAGATTGCCCGTATCGAACACTTCCAGTTCCGGCTTGACCCCGAGGTCGCGCAGAATTCCCGCGCCTTTGCGCAGGTAGTCAGGGGTGGAAATATAGGCGCGGTTGCCGTCGCCGAAGTTGAGGGTGCCGCAGTCGAGGGTCGCGATGTCGGGCCGATACAGTCCCTCGTGACATAGATCGATCACGTGGCGCATGCGCTCTTCTTGGCTGACGAAGTCCGTGCCGGGAGCCGGCGTATTGGTAAGTCCCTGATCGCCGATGCAGATGTAGCCGCCCATGCCGCAGGTCAGATTGACGATGACGTCGACCTTACTCTCACGGATGCGCTTGACGACCTCGCGGTAGTGGCGCGTCTCCATGCTGAAGATCCCGCTCTCGGGGTCGCGCACATGGATGTGCACGACGGCGGCGCCGGCACGCGCCGCATCGACCGCAGACTGCGCGATCTGCTCCGGCGTCACCGGGCAATGCGGGCTCTTCGTGAGCTTGGTGTCATCGCCGGTGATGGCGCAGGTGATGAAGACGTTTGAATTCATGGTTGTCATGATGGAGTGTCCGTAAAATTCAGGGTGCGTGCAGATGGCTGAGGTACCAGGTGCAGAATGTGTCGACCTAGTCTTCCGTATAGGCAGAGTAGGGTCCCGGCAGGTAGGCGGGGTTGCTGATCGAAGACCTCCGGATTCAAGTAAAACGGTGCGGGCAACGTGTAGCCGGGCTCGCGTCGTGCGCTCAGGCTCTCAAGGACATCGGAGTTCACTTAGCGGACCTCAGTATTCATGCACGACTTCACCGAGGAAGCGCGCCACATAGTCAGTGAAGGACCGCCACACTTCGAGTCGGAACGTGTCGGCCGCGGTGCGCCACAGTACGATCTCCGCCTTGGCGAACACGGTACGCGTACACATCCCGACGGCAAAGGCGGTAACGTCGAGATCCAAGGGACAGCCGCTGCTTAAAATGTCCGCTGCTCGCGGGCCACTCATTTCGAGCGCGGTTTGACGGTGGCCCACGTCGACGAGCGAGTGCGGCTCACCCTGCAGAGCTTCCTCGAGAGCGCGCGCGAGCACACGCGCTTCGGCTTCCGCTGTGAGGAGCAGGTATTCATCCGGCCCGAGCCACAATGCCGCGCGCGTTCCGCCCTGCGATGCTCGGCAGGGCGCCTGTGCCACGTCGATGCCGAGGGCCGCGCCCGCGGTGCGGATCGCGCGCGCATCTGCGCGCAGTATGAAGCGCGCCGAGGGCGGCAGTAGACGCAGTCCCGCGGTGGCCGGTATCGCCGGTGGGCGACGCAGGGCGGCTTGCTCAGCCATGCAAGCGTGCTCCCTCGCGATCGTAGAACACGGGCGATACCACCTGCACGGGCACATCCTCTCCGGGCATCGGCACGTAAAGAGTCTGGCCAATTCGCGCGCGTCCACCGGCAACCAACGCCAGCGCAATGGAGCGTCCGAGGACGGCACTGTGATAGGAGGAGGAGACATGACCGATGAGGCGCATGGGCGGACGCTCTCCGAGTGTCTCGACGATCTGCGCGCCCTCTTCCAGCACGGTCTGCGGGTCAACACTGAGGAGGCCGACCAGCTGCTTGCGCTGCGCTGCGCGCATCGCCGGCCGCTCGAGCGAGCGCTTGCCCACAAAATCCGGCTTTGTCTGGCCGATCGCCCACGCCAACCCCACATCATCCGGCGTCACTGTGCCGTCGGTGTCCTGGCCGACAATGATGTAACCCTTCTCCGCGCGCAGCACGTGCATGGTCTCCGTGCCGTACGCAGTCATGCCGCGCGCCTGGCCAGCCGCATAGATCGCCTCCCACACGGTGCGCCCGAAATCCGCCGGCACGTTCACCTCGAAGCCGAGCTCGCCGCTGAAGCTGACTCGAAACAACAGGAGGGGCACGCCGCAGATACGGCCGCGCGCCACTGCCATATGTGGCAACGCATCCGGCGCGAGATTGATGTCCTCAATAAGCGGTTGCAGAACCTCGCGCGAGGCGGGACCTTGCACTGCAATGACGGCCCATTGCTCGGTCGTCGAGGTGAGCCATACCGAAAGATCCGACCACTCAGTCTGCAGATAGTCTTCCATGAGCGCGAGCACGCCCGCGGCGCCGCCAGTCGTCGTCGTCACATGGAACCGATCCTCGGCGGTGCGCGCGACGACGCCGTCGTCGAGGATGAACCCATCCTCCCGCAGGAGGACGCCGTAACGCGTCCGACCCACGGCAAGTTTCGTCCAGCTGTTGACGTACATGCGGTTCATGAAGCTCACGGCATCGCGGCCAACCACTTCGATCTTGCCGAGCGTGGAGGCGTCGAATATTCCGCAATGGCCGCGTACCGCCAGGCACTCGCGCGCAACCGCGCGCTGCATGTCCTCACCCGCGCGCGGGAAGTAGCGTGCGCGTTTCCAAAGCGCAACGTTCTCAAACACGGCGCCTTGCTCCTGAGCCCAGTCATGCATCGGCGTCTTGCGCACCGGGTCGAAGAGATCGCCGCGAGTGCGGCTCGCCATGCTGCCGAAGCTCACCGGCGTGTAGGGCATGCGAAACGTCGTCACGCCAACCTCGGGAATCGGCTTTCCCAAGCTTGCGGCGACGATGGCAAGCGCGTTCAGATTGGAGGTCTTGCCCTGATCGGTCGCCATGCCGGTGGTCGTGTAGCGCTTGACGTGCTCGATGGACCGGAATCCCTCGCGGGTGGCGAGCGCAAGATCGCCTGTCGTCACATCGTTCTGCCAGTCGACAAAGGCCTTCTGTCCGGCCGATTCCTTGCGCTTAGGCAAGGCCCCGAGAATGCCGACCGCCGCGCCCGCGGCGTGTTGCACGGGAGGGGCGGCGCGCACGGTTTGCGCCGCGGCGTGGCCGGCGGCCGCGCCATCTTCGATGGCTGCGGCAAGTGCATAGATACCGCGACAGCCGCCCGCCGAGCGCTCGCGTTCGGCCGCGACGCCGGGAATGAAGGCCTGCAACCCGTCATCCCAGAGGAGTTTGCCGCGCGACTGCGAGAAAAGATGCACGCACGGCGTATGGCCGCCCGACATGAGGACGAGATCGCAGGACACCCTGGGTCCCTGTAACACTCTGCCGTGCACGTCGATGCGGCCCAGATGCACCGCGCTCACGCGTAGCCGGCCGCGCGTACCCAATACCGTCATGCGCTCCTGCAACGGTAGCCCCGCGTGGCGCGCAGCCTCACGCCATGGGCCATCGGCGTTCCTCCGTGGATCCGCGATCGCTGCGATCGCCACTCCCGCCGCATGCAGGTCGAGCGCCGCCTGATAGGCCGCATCGCAGCCGGCCACGACGACGGCGCGCGAGCCGCAGCGCACGCCATAGCGGTGCAAATAGGCGCGCGCGGCACCCGCGAGCATGATGCCCGGCCGGTCATTGCCCGGAAAAACGAGCGGCCGCTCAAGGGCCCCGGTGGCCAGCACCACTTCGCGCGCACGCACCTGCCAGAGCCGTTCGCGCGGCAGATGCGCCGGTGCTGCTGCCAGATGATCGGTGAGCTTCTCGTGCACTCCGACGAGATTGTGCGGGAAGTAGCCGAACGCGGTGCTGCGCGGAAGTAGAGTGACGCGCGCGTTTTGCGCAAGCGCGGCGAGCGTCTCGCGCCGCCACACTCCGCCGGGGCGACCGTCAATAATCGCGTGGGTGTCAGCCAACAGCGATCCGCCGAATTGCGGCTGCTCATCGCAGAGGATGACGCGCGCGCCCCCATCAGCGGCCGCGCGTGCCGCGGCGAGACCCGCAGGTCCCGCACCGACCACGAGCACGTCGCAGTGCGCATACCGGCTCGCGTAGCGATCCGGATCCGCGGCAGTGGGCGCTCGCCCCAGACCTGCGCGTGCGCGGATGAGCGGTTCGTAGAGGCTCTTCCAAAAGCGGCGCGGCCACATGAAGGTCTTGTAGTAGAAGCCCGCGGGAATGAACGGCGCGATGAGGCCGTTGACGGCGCCGACATCGCAGGCGAGGGTCGGCCAGCGGTTCTGGCTCTCGGCCTGCAGTCCCTCGTAGAGCTCGACCTGCGTTGCGCGCAGATTCGGGGTGTAGCGTGCGGCATCACGCCACACGGCGACCAGCGCATTAGGCTCCGCAGAGCCTGCCGTGAGGATGCCGCGCGGCCGGTGATATTTGAAGGAGCGCCCGAGGAGATGCACGCCGTTTGCGAGGAGCGCGGAGGCGAGGGTGTCCCCGGCAAGGCCGTGGAAGACCTTGCCGTCAAAGGTAAACCCCAGGTGCTGCGCGCGGTCGATGAGGCCGCCCGAGGCCGTGCGAAACTTGCTCATGGCGTTTTTTGCGGGGGTACGGCCGGCGGTCGCGCTTCGCCGGTCTTATACGTGGCGATGAACTGGTCGGTCGTAGTATCGCGCAGTGCATTGAAGAAGCGGCCGCAGCCGCGCGTATGGCGCCAGCGCTCCGCCTGCACCCCGCGCTCGTTGGTGCGCGCGTAAAGATAGGCAGCCCATTGCCCGGGGGTCACGTCCGCCTCCGCTGCCGGGCGGGCGATATGCGCCTCGCCGCCGTAGACGAACTCAAGCTCGGGGCGCTCTCCGCAGTAGGGGCACGCGATGAGTAGCATGCGGCGTCTTAGTGTGCGACGGCCGCCGCCGCCGCCTCGTCGATGAGATGGCCGTCGCGGAAGCGCTCGATGGTGAACGGTGCGTTGATGGGGTGTGGCTCATCTCGTGCGATCGTCCAGGCAAAGACATGCGCCGAGCCCGGGGTCGCCTTGAACCCCCCGGTGCCCCAGCCGCAATTGACATACAGGCCCGGGACGCCGGTCTTGGCAATGATGGGAGAGCGGTCCGGCGTGACGTCGACAATGCCGCCCCAATTGCGCAGCATCTGCAGGCGGCGAAAGGTGGGGAAGAGCTCGCAGATGGCTTCCAGCGTGTGCGTACTGACGTGCAGCGCGCCACGCTGGGTATAAGAGGTGTAGGCGTCGGTTCCCGCGCCGATGACGAGCTCGCCTTTGTCAGACTGGCTGACATAGGCATGAATGCCGTTCGACATCACGACGCAGGGCAGTACGGGCTTTATCGGCTCCGACACCAGGGCCTGCAGCGGGAAGCTCTCGAGCGGCAAGCGCACACCGACTCTATTCATGATGACGCTGGTGTTGCCGGCGGCGCAGACACCGATCTTGCGCGTGCGAATCAGGCCGCGGTTCGTCTCCAGCGCCTCCACGGCGCCGTCAGCGTCGCGTCTGATGCCGGTCACCTCGCAGTTTTCGATGATATCCACGCCCAAAGAGTCAGCGGCACGCGCATATCCCCAGGCCACCGCGTCGTGCCGGGCAGTGCCGCCGCGGCGCTGCAGTGCGGCGCCCAGGACCGGATAGCGGATATTGTGCTCAATATTGAGCGCTGGGCAGAACGCTTTGGCTTCTTCGGGCGTGAGCCACTCATTGTCGACGCCGTTACAACGGTTGGCGTGCACATGGCGCTTGATGATCTGCTCGTCGTGCACCGTGTGTGCCAGCATCATGACGCCGCGCGGCGAGAACATGACGTTGTAGTTCAGGGCCTGGGCGAGGTCCTCCCAGAGCTTGAGCGCATGGTCGTAGAGCGCCGCACTCTCATCAAATAGATAGTTGGAGCGAATGATCGTCGTATTGCGGCCGGTATTGCCGCCGCCGATCCAGCCTTTCTCGAGCACGGCAACGCGCGTGACACGGTGCTCGCTTGCGAGGTAATAGGCGGTACCGAGCCCATGACCGCCGCCGCCGACGATGACAGCGTCGTAGGCAGACTGGGGCTCGGGGCTGCGCCACTGGACTCGCCAGCCTCGCTGGCCCGAGAGTCCTTCTTTAAAAAGTGCAAGTGCGGAAAAGAGCTGCATTTGAGTGATAATTTACAGTACATTTATGCTTTAAGTGCTTGATTATCTGTATCAAATGGTGAGTCAACGAGCAATGTAGCGTGCTTGCGCTCGCCCAGAATCTCAATGCCGAGCTGAGTTCCCGGCGCTGCGAGTTCGCTCTTCAAATAACCGATCGCAAGACTTTTGTGCAGCACGTGTCCGTAGTAGCCCGAGGTCGCGCGGCCGACGATGGCGCCTCGCTTGTCAAAGAGCGGCTCATTGCCCAAGGGATCCGCGTCCTCGACGTCGTGCACCTCGAGCGTGACGAAGCGGTGCGGCACGCCGCTCGCAAGCTGCCTCTCGAGCGCTTCGCGACCGATGAAAGGACCCTTGTTCATGCGCACGAAACGATCGAGACCCGCCTCGAAGGGCGTGTAGTCGCTCGTAAGATCGGTGCCCCACATGCGATAGGACTTCTCCATGCGCAGAGATTCCATGGCGCGCATGCCGACCATGCTGATGCCGAACTCCTTGCCTGCAGAGAACACGGCATCAAAGAGGTGATGCGCGTACTCAATCGGAAAATGCAGCTCCCAGCCGAGCGCGCCGACGAAATTCACCCGCAGCGCATAGACTCCCGGAGCAAGGCCGATCTCGGCGACGCACCCGGTGAGCCATGGAAAGGCTGCGTTGTCGAGCGCCACATCGGTGAGCTTCGCCAGGACCTCGCGCGAACGCGGGCCTGCGAGGACGAAGCAGCCGCGGCTCGTCGTGATGTTTCTGAGAGACACGCTTGCATCCCGCGGCAAGGAGCGCTGGAGGTAGTCGGTGTCGTAGCGCTCGGCGGCGCCGGCGCTCACGACGTAGTAGTGCTCATCGGCAAGCTTCGTGATCGTAAACTCGCTGCGAATGCCGCCGCGGCGGGTGAGCGCGTGGCACAGGGCAATGCGGCCCGTCTTGGTCGGAACCTTATTCGCCACGAGGCCCTCGAGCCACGCTTCGGCGCCGGGGCCCGTGACCTCGTGCTTCGTGAACGGCGTGAGATCAATGACGCCGACGCGTTCGCGCATCAGGCGGCATTCATTTCCCACATGCGCGAAATAGTTGGAGCGGCGGAAACTGCAATCGTCGTGGCGTGCAATTCCCGGCGGCGCAAACCAATTGGCGCGCTCCCACCCATAGCGCTGTCCCCACACGGCGCCCAGCCGATCGAGCTTGTCGTACACCGGACTCGTCTTCGCCGGTCGCGCAGCGGGCCGCTCCTCGTCGGGAAAATGGATCGTGAAGACGCTGCGGTAGGTCTCTTCGTTCTTCTGCACGACGTAGCGCTTGCTCGTGTATGCGCCAAAACGGCGCGGATCCACCGCCAGCATGTCAATCCCGGGCTCGCCCTCGACGATCCATTCAGCCAGCTGCCAGCCGGCGCCGCCGGCGGCTGTGATGCCGAAGCTGTGGCCCTCATTGATCCACACATTGGGCACGCTCCAAGCGGGCCCTATCAAAGGGCTGCCGTCGGGCGTGTAGGAGATGGGGCCATTGACGATGTCCTTGATGCCGCAGTGCTCGAGCGCAGGCACTCGCCTCGCGGCGGCCTCGACGTGCGGCAGCAGGCGATCAAGATCCGCCTCAAAGAGGCTTCTGCCAAACCAGTCCGGCACGCCGTCGGCGAAGCGAGCCGGAGCGCCGGCCTCATACGGCCCCAGGATCCATCCCATGCGCTCCTCGCGCAGATAGTAGGACTGGTCGGGCTCGCTCAGCACCGCGAGCTCCCGGCCGCCTTTTGCGCGGTAACTTTTAAGCTCCGGGGATTCGTCGTAGACGATGTACTGGTGTTCGACGGGAATGGCCGGGATATCAAGCCCAAAGAGCCGTCCGCTCTGGCGGGCGTAGTTGCCGGTTGCACATACCACGTGCTGGGCTTTGATCTCGCCCTGGTTGGTCGTGAGGCGCCACTCTCCGGCGGCCGTGCGCTCGGCGCCGGTCACCTCCGTGTGCTCATAAATCTCCGCACCGCCGGCGCGCGCGCCTTTGCGCAATGCCATGGTGAGATCGGCCGGTGCGATGTGGCCATCGTCCGGGTGATAGAGCGCACCGACAATATTGACGGTGCCGGCGCCATCGCCGAGATTCAAGAGCGGCCAGAGCTCGCGGACTTCTTTGGCAGTGATGATCTGATAGGGCACTCCGATGGTATTGGCGGTGCCGCAGTACTTCTGGTACTCGTCCATGCGCGCAGCGCAAGTGGCCAGGCGCAGATTTCCGGTGACGTGGAAGCTTACGTCCTGGCCGGTTTCCGCCGGCAGGCGTTTGTAGAGATCGACCGAGTACTTATGCAGCTGACCGACGGTGTAGCTCATGTTGAAGAGCGGCAGCAGTCCCGCGGCGTGCCACGTCGACCCGGCGGTGAGCTCCGATCGCTCGAGAAGCACAACGTCAGACCACCCTTTCTTCGTCAGGTGATACAGCGTGCTGACGCCGACGACGCCACCGCCAATAACGACCACCCGAGCGTGCGTTCTCATCTTTATATGCCCTGCCGCGTTTAAGCCGCTGCAGTGTAGCCAGCGCATGGCAGGGCAAAGCTTTCAATTGCGACAGGCACTTATACGAATACGTCCGTGACCGGACCCCGCCAGGCCCGCCACGCGGTTGGGTGGGCGCGATATGTCGCGGGCAGACAAATTCCATGTCGATTTTAGGCACGCGGCTGAGCTGGCGGCTTATAATCGGCACGCATACGAGAGGGAAAGCGCCATGGACTCCGTCGCTGCGATCCGCAAGAGCCGCTACGCCTTTGTGACCTTGCCGAACTATTCGCTCATCGCGCTTACGAACGCGATCGAACCGCTGCGCATGGCGAATACGCTCTCGGGTCAGAACGCGTACGAGGCGTCCATCGTGAGTCTGGATGGCGCACCGGTCGTCGCGAGCAATGGCCTGCAGCTCACACCGACCGGCGCCCTCGATCAGATCGGTCGGGTGGATATCGTCTTCGTGTGCGGCGGCGTCAATGTCCGCGAGGCAGTGTCGCGGCCGCTGTTGACGGCGCTGCGGCGGATGGGCGAGCAGAGGATTGGGCTCGGGGCGCTGTGCACCGGCGGCTATGCGCTCGCGCGCGCGGGCCTCCTCGATCAATACCATGCCACCATCCATTGGGAGAACCTTGCCGCGCTGCGTGAGGAGTTTCCGCGCGTTCTCATCAGCGATCAGCTCTTTACCATCGATCGCGATCGCTACACCTGCTCAGGCGGCATCGCGCCGCTTGACCTTATGCTGCATCTCATCCGCGTCAAGCTCGGACCGCGGATCGCCAATCTCGTCTCCGAGCAATTCATCGTCGATCGCGTGCGCAATGACAAAGACCGGCAGTACATCCCGTTGAAGGCACAAATCGGCGTTTCACACGCAAGCCTCATCAAGGTCGCGCAGCTCATGGAGGAGAACATTGAAAGGCCGCTGTCCTTGGATGCGATCGCAAGTTTTACGGGCCTCTCGCGGCGACAGATCGAGCGCCTTTTCAAGCGCCATCTGCACTGCGTGCCGAAGCGCTACTACTTGGACATGCGGCTGCGGCGCGCGCGCGATCTGTTGCTGCAGACGGCGATGCCCGTCATGGACATCACCACGGCCTGCGGCTTTCAGTCTCCGCCGCATTTCTCGAAGTGCTATCGCAATCACTACGGCTATCCCCCGAGCGCCGAGCGGCAGCCGAATCGCGCCGCTGCGTCATAGCAAAGCCCCGCGCCGACCTCAAGGTGCTCGAGCTTGCACGCGTGCGTGCCGCGCCAGGTGGTGCGCTCGCCGCGAGAATGATCTCTATCAAGGAAGTAACTCATGAACGATCGAGCAAGTGACCGATTCCCGCCACAAGCCGCGGCGTTGCGTGCGCACGGGTGCGCATCAGGCGTGCACCACGACCGTGAGGTGCCAGAAACTGACCTCTTGAGCGCGCTGGTCCTGCGCGGCGTCACTCTGCGCAATCGCATTGTCATGTCGCCTATGTGTCAGTACAGCGCCGTCGAGGGCATGGCGAATGACTGGCACTTGGTGCATCTCGGGAGCCGCGCGGTCGGCGGCGTCGCGTTGGCGATGGTGGAAGCCACTGCCGTTGCGCGCGAGGGGCGCATCTCCCCGGCAGATATGGGCCTGTGGCGCGACGAGCAGATTGAGCCGCTCGCGCGCATCGCGCGCTTCGTCCATTCGCAGGGCGCAGTTGCCGGCATTCAGCTCGCGCATGCCGGGCGCAAGGCAAGTCGTGATGTGCCCTGGAAGGCGGGCGGCAGGCTCGAAAGCTCCGCGGGCGGCTGGCCCGTCGTGGCTCCGAGCTCCATCCCATTCAATGAGGCCGATCCGCCGTCGCTGCCGCTCGATGCCGCAGGCATTGATGCGATCATCCAGCAATTCGAGGCGGCGGCGCGCCGCGCCGTTGCGGCGGGATTTCGCATCATCGAGATTCACGCGGCGCACGGCTATTTGCTGCACGAGTTTCTATCCCCGCTCAGCAACCAGCGCACCGACCGCTACGGCGGCAGCCTCGAGAATCGCGGACGCCTCTTGCTCGAGGTCGCCGCGCGATTACGTGCACTGATGCCCGAGGAGCTGCCGCTCTTCGTACGCATCTCCGCGACCGACTGGGTCGAGGGAGGCTGGGACATCGAGCAGTCCGTGCAACTTGCGAAGTGGCTCAAGGCGAGCGGCGTTGATCTCATCGACGTCTCCTCCGGCGGGACGCTGCCGAAGGCGAACATTCCGCTCGCCGCGGGCTATCAGGTGCCGTTTGCACGCCGCATCCGCGATGCGGCAGCCATCATGACCGGCGCGGTGGGCCTCATTACAGAGCCCAGGTTATCGGACGAGATCATCACCGAAGGCTGCGCCGATCTGGTATTCCTGGCACGCGAGCTCCTGCGTGAACCGTATTGGGCACTTAAGGCGCAGCATGATTTGCAAGAGGAGCCGGCTTGGCCAGTGCAGTACGGCTATGCCCTCAGGCGCAAGGCGAAGTAGCCGGCGGGTTCTGCCGCGCCGTCCCCGCATTAGAGTGAACCGGCGCGCGCTCTAAGCCGTGCGCTCACGTTAGCAGCCTAAGTATGCGATACCGCTGCAGCTGAGCTTCACGTGGGCGCATATCGCTTTGCAGCAGCTCCTCAATCAATTCGACCACTCCCGCGCCGCGAGCATTGACGGTGACGAAGTCTGCAGCGTCCCTCAACAGCGGCACCGCGTTCGCGACGGCGACTCCGATTTCACAGGCGGCGAGAAAAGCGAGATCGTTTTCCGCATCGCCGATGGCGATGATGTTGTGTTGGGAGAGGTTGAGCTCCTGGAGCGCGACTATGAGCCCAGAGGCCTTGTTGACGCCGGTAGGCAACACCATGGCGGCGTCCTTATTGAAAACGACCTGCAGTTCCAGCCCGAGATCGCGAATGGTCTGCAGGATGATCGTTTCGTGAGGGCGCCAGGCGGCGACGATCACCCGGCCTACCGAGAGGGGTTGTACGCCACGATCACGCAACGTTTGGATGAATAGATCTGGTGGCCCCTCGCCCAGCAAGCGCTCCTCGCGTGTGGCCGGGTTGAAGAGCAAGGCGCCGTTCTCTGCGACGACACGGTCGAATAATTCGAGACGACTGCAGATTCTCTGCAGATCCTCAAGTATGCGGCCTGTGACCAGCAGAATTTTTCGGCCGGACGCGCGCGTACGCTCCAGGGCATTGAAGGTCGCGTCCGATACGCTGCCGTCTTCTGCCAAAGTGCCATCGTAGTCGCAGCACAGCGCAAGATAGCGCACTGATGCGTGTCTCCGCGGAGTCTTTGAAGCCGGCAGTAGCATATCGCAAACTCGCCGGCGCGCGACGGGCGAGCGCATTTAGCCTTCGCTTGCGCCGCTCGGCTTGCCTCACTTGAAGACCACGGTGCGGTCGCCGTTCAAGAAAACCCGGCGCTCGAGCACGAGTTGCACGGCGGTTGCAAGCGCGCGGCGCTCCGAATCCCGTCCGGCCGCCGTCAACATCTGCGGCGTGTAGCCATGATCAACGTGTTCGACGACCTGCTCGATGATCGGGCCTTCATCCAGATCCGCACTCACAAAGTGTGCCGTCGCCCCGATGACTTTGACGCCGCGCGCGTGCGCCTGATGATAGGGCTTTGGGCCTTTGAAGCCGGGCAGGAAGGAGTGGTGGATGTTGATCGCGCGGCCGCGCAGCGTGCTCGACGTTTCATCGGAAAGGATCTGCATGTAGCGCGCTAGGATCACGAGTTCAGTGCCTGTGCTCCTCATGAGCTCGAGGAGGCGTTGCTCCTGCGCGCGCTTCGTATCGGGCGTGACCGGCAGATGATGAAAGGCGATGCCGCGATGGTCGGCGATGGGCTTGAGATCCGGATGATTGGAGACGATGGCGCTGACCTCCATGCGCAACTCGCCGATTCTCTGCCGGTACAAGAGGTCCTCGAGGCAGTGATCGAGTGTTGACACCATGATGAGCACGCGCGGGCGGTGGGCGCTGTCGTGGATTGCCCATTCCATTTGCTCCGCCGCCGCGACGCGACTGAACTCCTCACGCAGTCGCGCAAGATCGAAGGGCTCGCCGCTCACCCCACAGAAGGTGATGCGTACGAAGAAGCGCTCTGAGAGCGTGTCGTCAAACTGCTTCATCTCCATAATGTAGAGGTGCCGGAGGGCGAGGAAACCCGTGACCGCTGCGGTGGTGCCGATGCGGCTCGCGCAGCTCGCGGCGAGGACATAAGTCTGAGCAGTGTTGAAGGTCATAGGCGGTAGTCTAGGAAGCCCTCGCAGGGGCAACTGTCGAAAAAGCGACAAGCTCGAGCGTAGCAGCGACCGGCACTGCGTCGCGATTCGATGCATCGCCTCGCGGCATGTCGTTCCTGGACATGCGACCGTCGTGAAGTAGCCAGTCCCGAGGGCCCTCGCCCCGTACCATTCCGCTACGGGAGTGCACGCATGTCAGACCAGGCAGAAGGCGAGTTTGATCTCAAGAGCTTGAGCGACGCGGAACTCGTCGAGCAGGTTCACGACGACCTATACAACGGGTTGAAGAACGAGATCGAGACTGCTACCCGCATCTTTCTTGCGCGCGGCTGGGGCCCTGAGCAGGTTCTGAACCAGGCGCTCGTGGAAGGCATGCGCATCGTCGGCGTCGATTTTCGCGACGGTATTTTATTCGTACCCGAGGTACTGCTCGCCGCGAACGCCATGAAGGGCGGTATGGAGATCCTGCGGCCGCTGCTGGTCGAAACCGGGGTCGAGCCCATCGGCAAGATCGTCATCGGCACGGTCAAGGGCGACATCCATGACATCGGCAAAAACTTGGTTTCCATGATGCTCGAAGGGGCCGGGTTCGAGGTGATTGACCTCGGGATCAATAATCCGGTGGAGAAGTACCTTGATGCCCTGGAGAAACACCAACCGGACATCTTAGGAATGTCGGCGCTTCTCACCACGACCATGCCCTATATGAAGGTCGTCATCGATACATTGAAGCAGAAGGGCATCCGCAAGGACTACATCGTGCTGGTTGGCGGAGCGCCCCTCAACGAAGAGTTCGGCAAGGCGGTCGGCGCTGATGCCTACTGCCGCGACGCGGCGATTGCTGTCGAGACTGCCAAGAGCCTGATCGCCGCGCGCCGCGCCGCCACCGCGGCCGCCTGAGGCGAATCCCATGGGCAGCGGTCGCGGCGCACTCGTGATTGCCTGCGGAGCTCTTGCGCGTGAGATCGCGGCGCTCCGTCGTGTGAATGGCTGGACCGAACTCGATGTGTGCTACCTGCCGCCGCAGCTGCACAACCGCCCCGAGCGCATTGCCGGTGAAGTGCAGCAGCAGATCCGCACGCACCGTGACCGCTACCAGCGCATTTTCGTCGCCTATGGCGACTGCGGCACCGGCGGCGGGCTTGATGCCATGCTGCGCGCGGAAGGTGTCGAGCGTATTCCCGGGGCTCACTGCTACGAGTTCTTTGCCTCGCCGGAGGTCTTTGCGGCGCTCGCCGACGCCGAGCCCGGTACTTTTTATCTCACCGATTTTCTGGTGCGCCACTTCGATCATCTTGTGACTGGCTCGCTCGGGCTCGATCGACATCCTGAGCTTGCGCCGATGTATTTCGGCAACTATTACCGCGTGGTTTATTTGGCGCAGTCTCCGAGCGAAGCATCACTCGCAAAGGCACAAGCGATCGCGGCGCATATGGGACTCGAATTCAAATTTCAGTTCACGGGTTATGGCGGCCTTGCCTCGCGCCTGCAGGGTTTCGTCCGTCAGGAAGAGCCCAACGCATGGCGAGCCTGATCGTCATTTCCTGGCGTGACATTCCCGCGCAAGTGATTGCCAAGCGCGGCCGCGAGACCATCAAAGTACAGCTCAGCGCGCGTTTCCAGGAAGCGGTTGATCGCGCCGCCATGCGCGCCGGCAAGGGCAGCTCGGATGCCTACCTTGCCGACTGGCAGCGCACGCCGCGCGCATGCGGGGATGATCTGCAGGCTGAAGCCGCCGCCGAAGCGGCGCGGCTCGAGGCGCTCTACACCGATGAGGAACTGGAGCGCGTCATTCGCGCCAAGGGCATTGACGAACGCATCGTACGCCCTGACGAGTCTCACGCAACGGGATCCGAGGTGCCCTGATGTATGCCGTGCGCCTTTGGTCTACGCGCCATGCGCGCGGGCTTGAGCGTTTTTATCGCCTATTTGAGTCGGCTCTGGTGCGCCTGCACGGCATCGCGAGCGCGATCGGCTACACGCGCCTCGAAAGGCCGGTCGCGGTGGTCGAGCGCGCCGTCAAAGGCTTCCTGTTCGACTGTCAAATGTGCGGTCAATGCGTGTTGAGCTCGACGGGTATGTCATGCCCCATGAACTGCCCGAAGAACCTGCGCAATGGACCCTGCGGCGGCGTGCGCGGGGACGGTCGCTGCGAGGTCAAACCCGACATGCGCTGCGTCTGGGTCGAGGCCTATGACGGCAGTCTGCGCATACCGGGAGGTCTTAAGGCGATGCAGGCGCTGCAGCATGCCGCGGACCGTCGCCTGCAGGGAACCTCCTCGTGGTTGCGCGTGGCACGCGAGAAGGCGGCCGAGCTCAAGCGGATTGCTCCATGATCTTCGAGGACGAGCCGGTCCCGGGCTATCCGCTGCCCATTCTGCCCGGCCATACCTCCCCCGGTCGCTTGGAGCGGGTGCTGCGCGCCGGAGTGTTCGCGGTTACCGCGGAGCTCGCACCGCCGGATTCTGCGGATCCGGAAGACGTCTATCGGCGCGCGCGCGTGTTTGACGGCTACGTCGATGCGATCAATGCAACCGACGGCAGCGGCGCGAACTGTCATATGTCGAGCCTGGCAGTGTGCGCGCTGCTGACGCGTATGGGCTACGCACCCGTCATGCAGATCTCCTGCCGCGACAGGAATCGCATCGCCATCCAGGGCGACATCTTGGGCGGCGCCGCCATGGGTGTCTGCAACATGCTCTGCCTCACGGGCGACGGCGTGCAGGTGGGCGATCACCCGCAGGCGAAGCCGGTGTTCGATTTGGACTGCATATCGCTCTTGACCATCGCGCGCACGCTGCGCGACGAGCATCACTTTGAGAGCGGCCGCAAGATCACGTTTGCGCCGCGGGTGTTCCTCGGTGCCGCCGAGAATCCCTCCGTGCCGCCGTATGAGTGGCGTGCGCAGAGGCTCGCGAAGAAAGTCGCCGCCGGCGCGCAGTTGATCCAGACGCAGTATTGCTACGACACCGTCTTGCTCAAGGACTTCATGCGGCGGGTGGAGGATCTGGATCTCATCGGCCAGGCCTTCATCCTCATCGGAGTGGGTCCGCTGCGTTCGGCCAAGGCCGCGGAGTGGATGCGCACGCACGTTCCGGGCATGCACATTCCCGACGCCATCATCAAGCGCCTCGCAGGCGCCGAAGACCAGGCCCGCGAGGGCCGTAACGTCTGCATCGAGCTCATCCAGGAATGCCGTGGCATCGTGGGTGTCAGCGGTGTGCACGTCATGGCCTACCGCCAGGAGGAGTCCGTCGCGGAGGCCATCGACCGCTCCGGCGTGCTCGCGGGCCGGGTGCCGTGGTTTCCGGAGCGCGATCGGAGTCAACCATTAAATAGGGCAACGCAATGACCGATACCGTCATCAGTTCGGCAACGAAAGAAGTCGTCATCGGCTTCAATCGTCCATTCGTCATCATCGGCGAGCGCATCAATCCCACCGGGCGCAAGATCCTCGCCGCCGAAATGGCCGCGGGCGATTTCACGCGCGTGAGCGCAGATGCGCTCGCCCAGGTCGATGCGGGCGCTCACATGCTCGATGTCAATGCGGGCATCCCGCTCGCCGATGAGCCGGCGATCCTCGCGCAGACCATTCAGCTCGTGCAGTCCATCACCGACGTGCCGCTGTGCATCGACTCCTCAATCGTTGCGGCGCTCGAGGCCGGCCTTGCGGTCTATCAAGGCAAGGCGCTCGTCAATTCCGTGACCGGCGAGGAAGAGCGCCTCGAGAAGGTGCTGCCGCTCGTGAAAAAGTATGGCGCCGCGGTGGTCGCGATCTCCAACGACGAAACCGGCATTTCCGAAGATCCCGATGTGCGTTTCGGCGTTGCGAAGAAGATCGTCGAGCGCGCCGCCGACTACGGCATCCCAAGCTGCGACGTCGTCGTCGACCCGCTGGTGATGCCCATCGGCGCCATCAATCAGGCGGGCGTGCAGGTCATGCACCTTCTGCGGCGGCTGCGCGGCGAGCTCAAAGTGAACAGCACCTGCGGCGCATCAAACGTGAGCTTTGGTCTGCCGCAGCGCGATGGCATCAGCGGCGGATTTCTCACCATGGCCATCGCCTCCGGGCTCACCTCGGCCATCACGAATCCCCTGCACGCCGACATCATGAAGTCGTGCATGGCGGCGGATGTGATGATGGGTCACGATCCGGATTGCGCCCGCTGGATCCGTGCGTTTCGCGATCCGCCAGCCGCCGGGGCCACCGAAGGCGCGGGGCGCGGCAGACGCGAGGGCGGGCATCGCCGCCGTGTCTAAGGACGCGCTCGTCGTCTTCACGCCGTCCGGCAAGCGCGGCCGCTTTGCCGTTGGCACGCCATTGCTGCAGGCGGCGCGCGAACTCGGTGTCGACATCGATTCGGTCTGCGGCGGCCGGGCGCTCTGCGGCCGCTGCCAAGTCCTCGTCATGGAAGGCGACTTCGCCAAGCACAGCGTGAAGTCGACGGCACAGAATCTCTCGCCGCTGAGTGCGCCGGAGGCCAACTATTCCTCAAGGCGCACCCTGCCCGCCGGACATCGACTGTCCTGCTCCGCGCGGATTCTCGGTGATCTCGTCGTCGACGTCCCCCTTACGAGCCAGGTGCACCGGCAGGTGGTGAGGAAAGATGCGGATGCGCGCGATATCGTTCTCGACCCCGTCT
>Ga0182024_10007338_pt1 | contig 23784 bp, 21 predicted proteins | sample P32metaG_FD_120480 | JGI IMG/M metagenome (GOLD analysis project Ga0182024, IMG submission 120480) | Permafrost microbial communities from Stordalen Mire, Sweden - P3-2 metaG (Illumina Assembly) | ecosystem: Environmental > Terrestrial > Soil > Wetlands > Permafrost | place: Sweden: Stordalen... | reverse complement strand
GCACCACGCTCGAGTACGAAGAGACGTTGATGCGCCAGGGATTTGTTTTTCAGAATCCAAACGCGGCGCGCAACTGCGGTTGCGGCAGCTCTTTTACTGCCTAAGCATCACGGGCATTCAGCCGAGCGCGCAAGCACGCGCAGGCTGCCCAGGCAAGTGGTTGGCAGCCACACCCGCCAGCCACTTTTTTTTTGCCAGTTGGCGGGCATGAGACGCCGCCAGGAATTTGATTCAGGTCACGATCACCATGAATGCGCCAAAATCAGCGACTCTTTCCGCCACTCCTTGCTGGAACTGTCACGCTCCAACGAACGGAGCTGCCTTTTGTCCTGCTTGCGGGAAAATTCAATCGCTACCTGAGAATGCAGACTATTTCACCTACTTTGGCCTGCCTCGCAGGCTTTGGGTTGGCATGGATGGCCTGGAACAGAAATTTCTGCAGCTGAGCTGGAAATTACATCCTGACAATTTTGTGAATATGACCGAGCGCGAAAAGGAAATGTCGCTACAGAGAAGCTCCAGGCTCAACGACGCCTATCGCATCCTTCGCGACCCGGTCGCGCGCGTGGAATATCTTCTCGAACTTGAAGGTATGCGCAAGGAAGGCGAGCACAAGCAGCAAGCTCCGCCGGAATTGCTCGAGGAAGCTTTCGAGTTGAACGAATCGCTCGATGAATTGCGCGAAGCCAAATCCGCCGGAGCAAACCTGGATGTCCTTGCTGGCCGGTTGCGCGCAGCGGAAAAGAACTTCGGCGAAAAACTTCATGAGGTTGACGATGAGCTGAAGATGGCCGCGCAACAATGGGATGCCGCGCTCGATGCCGATGCCAGTGAAGCCGACCGCGAAGCTGTCTTGCAGCGCTTGAACGAATTACTGAATCGCCGTTCGTACATTCGCAATCTGGTTGCCGGCGTGGAGAAAGAATTAGCGGAGTGAGCAACTAATGGGACGCGTCGTTGGCATCGATTTAGGGACGACCAACAGCCTGGTAGCGTACGTGGACGCGAAAACGGGCCAGCCAAAGTGTATTCCGGGTCCGTACGGCTCTACGCTCTGCCCTTCGGTCGTCAGCCTCGATCAGGACGGCAGCGTCATCGTGGGCGAAGCGGCGCGCCGCCGCTTGCTTACGCAGCCTGAACGCAGCATTTATTCCGTAAAGCGGCTCATGGGCCGCGGCCCCGCCGATGTGCAGGACGAGCTCAAACTTTTTCCGTTTCGCATCGACCCCAAAAGCAAAAACGTAATTCGCGTAATGCTCGGCGACAAAATGTTCACGCCGCCGGAAATTTCCGCCTTTATCCTGCGCGAATTGCGGAATTGGGCGGAACTCTATCTGGGCGAGACTGTCGATCGCGCGGTGATCACGGTTCCGGCATATTTCAACGATGCGCAACGGCAAGCCACTAAAGATGCAGGACGCATCGCCGGCCTGGAAGTTCTGCGCCTGGTGAACGAACCCACCGCCGCGACGCTGGCGTACGGCCTGCACGAAAAGCAGCGGGGGCATGTGGCCGTTTACGATCTGGGTGGTGGTACCTTCGACATTTCCATACTGAAGCTCATCTCCACCAGCGAAGGCGACATTTACCAAGTCCTTTCCACCAACGGCGATACGCACCTCGGTGGGGACGACATCGACAATCTGCTTCAAGCCTTCGTCCGTGAACGCATCTTGGAAAGTGAGCAGCTCGATCTTTCCCCACATGCTGAACTCGCACAGGATCTGCGAAAATCGTTAATCGCTGCAAAGCATGAGTTATCTGAAAAAGATTCCGTTACCCTGCGTTTCCCTTTGCCTGGTCGCAGGATTTTCACGCATGAATTTTCTCGGACAGAATTGGAATCGCTCATCGGCCCGGTCGTCTCGCGCACGATGGCCCCAGTGAAGCAAGCGCTCGCCGATGCGCGTCTCGCGCCTTCGCAAATCGAAGAAGTCGTCCTGGTCGGCGGCACCACGCGCACTCCTTTGATCTGCCGCACTGTGCAGGGCTACTTTGGCCGCAAGCCGCACACCGAACTGAATCCCGACGAAGTTGTCGCGCTTGGCGCAGCCGTGCAAGCCAACATTCTCGAGCGCGGCGTCAGCAACATGTTGCTGCTCGATGTCACGCCGCTTTCCCTTGGCATCGAGACGTACGGTGGCGCGGTGTCTAAAATTATTCCTCGCAACTCCACCATTCCCGCCAGCGCGCAGGAGCAATACACCACCGGGGTCGACAATCAGACCGGCATCGACATTCACGTGTTGCAGGGCGAGCGCGAACTCGCCAAGGATTGCCGGTCGCTGGCACGGTTCACACTGAAAGTCCCTCCGGTTCCCGCAGGCCTGCCGCGTATCGAGGTAGCTTTTCTGATCGATGCAAACGGCATATTGCAAGTCGCTGCAAGAGATATGCGCACTGGTGAGCAGCACTCCATTGAGGTGCAGCCCAGCTACGGCATCAACGACACCGAAATCGAACGCATGCTGGAAGAATCTATCGAATACGCGGAGCAAGATTTCGCCGAGCGCCAGCTAATCGAAGCACGCACCGAATCGGGAGCCATCCTGGCCGCCACAGCCAAGGCTTTCGCTAACCCTCAATCGGCGGAGATTCCACGCGAAGAGCGTTCGAATATCGAAGCATTCGTAGCGGCCCTGAAAGAAGCCTCAGCGGGCTCGGATTACAAATTGATTCGTAAACGCATCGACGAACTGAACCGCGCCACCGAACACCTTGCGGAATTGCTGATGAATTCCGCGGTCTCGACGGCGCTGGAAGGCCGCAAGCTCGCCGAAGTCTGAGGTTAGAAAGTGTGCAACGGAGGTAAGAAAAAATGGGCGGCAGTAACCCCTACATTGACGAAGTCAAATACAAGCCCGCCACGCAGAAATACAAAGTCACATTCCTGCCAAGCGGCAAGACCGTCGAAGTCGATCCGGAAAAAATTCCTTACGGCCACAACGGCATTCCGGGCAGCATCCTGGACATTTCCGAAGGCTTCAAGATGGGCCTCGATCATGCCTGCGGAGGCGTGTGCGCCTGCTCAACTTGCCACGTAATGGTCAAGCAGGGCCTCGAGTCCTGCAACGAAGCTACAGATGCAGAGCTGGACGAACTGGACGAAGCCCCCGGCATCACTCCTAAATCACGCCTCGGTTGCCAAACCGTACCCGACGGCACCACGGACATCATCGTGGAAATTCCGGAGTGGAATAAAAACTACGCCAAGGAAGCTGACCACTAATCAGAGGAGTGTTGAATCATGCCGCCAAGCTTCGATTGGGACGATCTGGAAGACATTGCCATCGCGCTGACCGACAAGTATCCCGACATCGATCCGCTAACGGTGCGCTTTACCGACATGCATAAATGGATCACCGAACTTCCATTGTTCACCGGCGACCCCGCAACGTCCAACGAAGCCAAGCTCGAAGCCATCCAGATGGCTTGGCACGAAGAATTCGAAGACCGCCAGAACTAAAGCATTGGAACATTGACCCGGGTGAATCGAACCCGCAACAAGTTCAATCGGTGTTTATGTAGTCGGATAAAAGGGGCTAGATTTAGAATCTTGGATTACGCATCAACTCGCCCGCGATACGTTTCTAAATCTTCTTCTGTGACTTCTTCTTGAGGCACTAACTTGTAGTGTTTCTCGGCGATAATTCTCAACCCCTGATCTCCTTCCTCGAATTCAAAAAGTGCAATTATCCCTTCATCCATAAATTGAGCGGCGATGGGGCGACAGATAAGGGAGTGAAACTTTTGGGCGCAAACAGCCACGTCCTGTTCAATCTGTGCGACACTTAATTTGTCCTTGCCACCCTTTGCCTGAATAGGAAAAACGTAGTGGGCTCCCTTTTGTCTACACCCACATATATTTCGTCACTCTCGACCTGACCCATAGTGGGAACTGTGGTGCGAAGATGATTTTGCAACGAGTAGCAAGCCACGCCCGTGAAGATGTCGATAAGTCGGTTATACCGTAATTTCGCAAGCAACGCCTGCTCATCACTAATAGAGTATTTGGAGACCACTCCCGGGGTCGCGTCCGGGATCTTAGTCGTGATCATATTCACATTTGGAGCAATAGGTCGGTCCGGGACCAATACGAACCGATACTTGGCCAGGCCTGTTGGTCGAATTATCCACGTCTCGCCTTTGCCAGCTAAACTCTGAATCGTTTCAGGCAAGGCGGCGCGATATCGGAAACTGTAAATTAGATCTCTTAAGTTCTTGGGAATTTCAATCTGCAGATCGCGTGCGGCCGCGATCAACTTTTCCCGTTCGAAATCAACTTCACGCATTCCGTTTTTTAACTTTGCGTCGAAGATTTTTTCGAGTATTGACCTATACCTATTTGACGCGCTCATTTTCGAGGTCCTCGCCTTATTTCCAACCCAGCGGAGTAATACGACTTCTTCCCTTAGCTGTTCGCGAGTGGCGGTTGCCAGGCGTGTCCGAAATAAATCGATGCCGACTACTTCGAAACCCTGCGAATCGGCGATTTCTGCCAATAGCTGCCCCGTTCTGATCATAATTCTCAGGTAAGATGCCTGGTCCCCGACAACATAAGCGAGTTGTGCGCCAGGGCGGAGCAAAGACCGAAGGTCAGAGAGATGTCTTGTCATCCCTCCGAAGTACAACTTTGTGACTCTGGCGTACAAACGTTCAAAACCGGAAGTTTTACCAAGTTCAATTCTACGTTCCTCGATTGCGTCTGCGATGCGCTGAACCTCGTCGTGGTCGGCGACAAGTAAGTCGTCACGGTCGCTCTTATAAACTCCTCGTGTATTCGATCTCACCATATCCTGTTTTAGCGCTCGCAGATCTTGCTTATTTCTTATGAAACCGAGCAGCACCGATTCCAGGCGCGTAGTGCGTGTATAGTCCTTTTCGTTAGGGTATGGCGGCGATGTAATTACCGCATCTATAGAATTCGGGTCCAACATCCTAGGGGCTTTTCGTGCATCAGCGCGGTGCACCACCGCACGAATCCCGGCGAGGCCCCGAAACCTTCGAATATCAGCGACCATGGCACGAATCCCACGCAGCCATATGTCTGTGACGGGAACATCCCGCCTTGACGGGCCTACACCTACTTCAGGTCCAAATTCGAGGTTGCTGACGCCAAAAACAAGGGCTTTGCCAAGGGCTAGCCGCTCATGACCCAAGCATTTTTCATTCTTGAGTTCTTGCAGTGTCTCTAAGAGAACTAACGTCCGATGCAACAGAAGAGGACTGATGGAATTGGTCAATGGAAGATCTGCTGCGTCGTCGGGGGGCGTCTTAAGTGCGCATAATTTTTGCGGTAGGTCATTCCTCGACGCGTCCTCATTGTCGAGCCCGTCCGCGCGGAGTTTTCTGGATACAACCTCTGCGACCTCTTCGGCATGCCCGAGCAACTCGTCCGGATCAACAGACCAGTCGACCTTTACGCGAGACGCGAAGCACCGGAACGGATTCGCTTCTACGCCGATACTTTCGACACCGAACTTTTTGCATTCCACCATATCTGGCAGAGCAGCTTTGACCCCATCGGGAAAGAGAACCACCACAGGACAGCGGCGAAGGAATTACTATGGATCCGCGAGCAGTTCCTGATCCTCATAGAGCGCTGCCACTTAGGGTTGGAAGAAGTCGATCACCTGCAAATGATCCTCGAAACTATGACTCGTGAGCTAACAGCGGTTTATAAGTTCGCCCCCGACACGTTGCCCGAAGCATATGCGCAGGCTAGCGCTGCTTTGAAGGGCGGTGAATTTACGTTCAGTGACGATGAGATTGACGCATTCTTGCCACAGAGACTACGGAAGGTCCAGCGTGAAGCACGTTGATTTTTCCATTCACCAACGGAAAATTAAGAACCACATTTAGGAACGCGCCGTGCTCATGGTAAACTTCATTTCGTGGCGCTATGGTGCAACGGTTAGCACGTAGCCCTTTCAAGGCTAAAATACGGGTTCGATTCCCGTTAGCGCTACCAAATCCAACATTCCAGCCCCGCAACATGATGCTTCCCGCCGAACTTCAGAAAGAACTTCCGACCACTGATCGCAACACTCCCTAAGCATCTGTTCACCACCAACTCTGCTGCTTATCTGGTGAAGTAGTAATCCCCAAGGCGGATTTTTCCGTGTCCTGGCTCCCCGAATCAAGAACGCGCGATCTCGCCGAACTCGCCATCGCTTTCGCCCTGATCCAGATCGCCGAATGGGTGCCCAATCCCCTTCAGCGCGTTTTATTCTGGATAACGTTAGCTTGGGCCCTCATAACCACGATTCTCGCCAAGCCCTGCGCACAAACTCTTGGCTTACGCGTCCCCAAGATGCGTTCTCTCTGGATCGTTCCCGTTGCCCTCCTTCTCAGCGCGCCTTCGCTATTGGGCTGGCCTTGCAGCTTGATACCCTGCACGGCTTCTCTGGCAACCTGCTGTCAGGGCCACGCCTGCGCGGCTACTTGATCTGGACCTTGCTGCAATAATTCATGCTGCAGGATTATTTTCTGCTTCGCCTGCTGCGCCTGATATCAAGCAAACCCACAGCCGTCTTGGCCGCCGCCACACTTTTCGCTGCCGCCCACATTCCCAATCCGCTTCTTATCCTTGCCACTTTTGTCTGGGGCTTCGCGTCCTGCGCTCTCTTCCTGTGGTACCGCGACCTCTACTCCGTGGGAATCGCCCACTGCGTCCTGGGCATTTGCCTCGCGGTCTGCGTGCCTGACAAGATCCATTCACGGCATGCGCGTGGGCCTCGGTTATCGACATTACCGCCCGCATGCCCAACCGGCTCAGCGCAGCCAGATAGACCAGATCGTATCCACGGATGCGTGAGTAATTGCCGAGGCCACCAGTCTTCGCTCCGCTCGCCACGCCCTTCCATAAAAAATCCCCGCCAGCGAGGCCAGCAACACATACCGCCAGTTGAAACGCGCCGCCCCTTTGTTGAAGTGTGACAACCCAAAGATCACGCTTGCCACCAGCAGCGCCCAACCTCGCCCCATCCGCCGCTCCAGCAAATTCTGCAGCAACCCGCGAAAATAGCTTTCCTCCAGCACCGCAATCACGAAAAAAATCGAAATCCACGACAGAACGAACTTCGCCAATGGAGGCATCAGCCAATGCATATGCAAAAATCCGAGCGACAGCCCCAATAGCAGCGCCACGGGCGCGTAAAACAACAGCTCTCGCAGCCCATTCTTCGCGTCCGAAACCCGCGGCACAAAGTGAAACCCCACGCCGCTCAACCGCCGGATGACAAGAAACCCATACAATGCCGCATCCAACAGAATCAGCCGGTTGAAGGAGCCCAGTCCCTTCGGCCAAGCGTGTTCAAATACGCGAAACTCGACGACTATACCCAGAACCAACAACACCACATAGTCCTGCCACACCCCGCGCTGTTCCACGTCGCGTCCCCGCGCGTCCCAAAGCAGCGCCACCAGCAAAACCGGTAGCGCCGCGTAAATTCCCACAAACCACCAATTGAAATATTCGCTGGAGTGCGCCACCAGGTAGTACGGAACCGCTGCCGCCGCAGGGAGTGCCAGTCGCAACCACAGCGGCAACTGCTCCACCGCCGTACAAAAAAGCTCGCCGGTAAACGCCATGGCAATCAAAGGCGAGAGCAGTAACACCTCGGCGATCAGAGCCGTGGGAGTTAAATGCATAGAACCATGATAATCCAACGCAATTCCTTGAATTCCAGCTACGATGATGGCCGCACATGAAATCGTCGGATACCAAAGTCCTCCGCCTGATCGCGATATTCAAATTTGTAAAGGCCGCGCTCCTCATCTCCATCGGTATCGGCGCCCTCAAACTGCTCCACAAAGACTTGGCTACCGTGCTCGATCATTGGATCAGGATGTTTGGCCTGGCCCCGGGCAATCAATACGTGGACCGGTTTTTCGACAAAGCCGCCAACTTCACGCCACACAAAATCAAACTGGTGGGTGCGGCGAGCTTTCTTTACGCGGGATTATTTCTTACCGAAGGCACCGGCCTGTGGCTGGCAAAACGTTGGGGCGAATGGGTCACGGTGATCATCACCGGATCGCTGCTGCCGCTGGAAATATACGAAATACATCGCCATCCGACGGCGGTGAAAATCGCAGTGCTGATTATCAATATCGCCGTTCTGATCTACCTGATTTATCACATCCGCGCCAACGGAGCCGCGACGAAGTGAGTCCGAAGTCGCGGCCGTTCAAGCGTTGTACCGCTTGTTGATTTCTATTGTTTCGCGGCTGAGCAACTACCTCCCGCTGCAACAGCTTCCACCAATTTTTGTATGGCGCCTACGGGCATCAGCAGCAATTGGTCTTTCTGATTTTCTGCCTGCTGTAACACAACAAGTTGTTGCGCCCTCCATGCTTCATCGGCGTTCCCGGGGTGCTCCAGCGCATCGAGCGCCGCGAGCCCAGCGGTAGCAACTGCTGACAAATCCCGAGACGTGCTTCCCACTTGCTTAGCCAGGTAGGAACGCTGGATTAATGGCTGCAACTTCGCGTCGTTGTCCCGCCACACCGTTAATTGCGAGCGCAATCGTGTGTCCATCGCTTCATCGTGGCAATTTGCACTCACAAACTTATCCACCAGTTCCTCGAATTCGCGCGCCTTACGGCTCTCCAGGGATATCGCATCCACGATCCGATTTAGCGGCGTCTCGCTTGTGGGCTGAACCGGAGCAGTCTCTTCCCGCTTGTAGTCCTTCACGGGTTCAACCACGTCCGCCAAATTCTTCAAGGCCTCAAACTCCTCAGACGTCGCTGGCCCTGCAATGCGGTGTAACATCCGTGAGTAGTAGTTCTCATGGGTCAAGCCCAGCCATTCCAGTTCGTGGCTGATGACATGCAACCGCGCGTACATCGAGACCGGGTCGCGCACGTCCTGAGGGGACCATAAGCGTTCCGCAATCGCCGCATTGCGTGGCCAAATGCGTGAATCGATATTTTCTTCATTTACATATTCTGACCACATACACGATTCGCCGCCTAGAATGAGGCGCTTCTCATCGGGAGAAAGATTTGCCGCCGCATCGGTCATTGGATCGACAGCGTAGTGCCGTGCAGCGGACCATCCCAGATCAAGGTAATAACCGTTCGAAAGAATCCCGCGATATCCCTGTTTCGCCGCTTCGGCCAGGGAAGCCGGGCCACGCCACGACTGGATCACGATATCTTTCGGCAAAGTCGGGTCTAGCACTTCATCCCAACCCACCATCACTTTCCCGTGCTTGCTTACGAGGGTTTGCACTTTCTCGTTGAAATAAAGCTGCAACCCCGCGTTCCCTTTCAAATCATGGGCGCGAATGAACTCTTGAATTTTTGGATTGGCATCCCATTGTTTCCCGTTAACTTCATCGCCCCCGACGTGAAAAAAGTGATCGGGGAACAGCTTGCTCATCTCTCCGATAAATTCGTCGAGAAATTTGTAAACTTTTTCATTTGTTGGATCCATCGCAGGATCAAAAATTCCCCACTTGCGCTCAATTTGGTACGGTCCCGGCGCGCTGGCCAACTCCGGATGCCCGAGGAACCAAGCTGTGCTGTGCCCCGGCATATCAAACTCCGGCACCACACGAATGCCCCTGTCACGCGCATAACCAATCAAATCGCGGATTTGGTCTTGCGTGTAATACAAGCTGTCTGAACCCATTTCATGGAGTTTCGGATATTTTTTGCTCTCCACTCTAAAGCCCTGATTATCCGAAAGATGCCAGTGAAACACGTTCATCTTCACGGCTTCCATCCCGTCGATGTTTCGCCGCAACACTTCCAGCGGAATAAAATGGCGCCCTGTGTCGATCATCAGGCCACGCCAGGGAAAGCGCGGGATGTCCTTGATAATTACAGCGGGGGCAGCAAAGCCGTCCGCGGAAACAGTCATCAACTGGAGAAAGGTTTGCAATCCATGCATCGCCCCAAGATCATTCGGAGCGGTGATCAAGGCGCCCTCGGGCTTAACTTCCAAGACGTACGACTCGTCTTCGCCCAACTCCTGGACCGGCTTGCTGTCGTGATCGGTGCGCACCATCAGCGTTGCTTTCAGTCCGGCTACTGGCTTGGTCGCTAACAGAAGACCTGTTTGCTTCGCCAAACGCTCCGCAAATCTCTGCGTGGCGCCCGTTAGTCGCGCATCCATATGTCCGTTGAGCGCCACGGTGAATGTGCCGTCAATCTTCAGGCTACCGCTTCCGGCTTCCACGCTGGACGGCATCGGCATCAGGTTAAGCAAATGTGCTTCCTGAGCCCGCAAGTTTGGTGGCGAAGAAAGTGCTGCGCCCAAGATCATCAAACCGAGTCCTTTAAGTTGTAACTTCCCCATTGTGCCGCCCTCTTCGAAAACGTGTTCTTCAAGGTTCAATTTTCGCGCACCGCATACTGGCACAATCAGGGTCTGGTCGCTGTTCTTTTCTCTACTTTTTTCCGTCTGGGCACCTTATCCTGTCCCGCACATCACGCCTGGGTTAGAATATTTGTTCTCTCGTGTCGTGAACTTCCTATGAAGACGTCTGTCGCCATCTATCCGGGTTCGTTTGACCCGGTCACCAACGGCCACCTTGATCTGATTGAGCGAGGGGAGAAAATGTTCGACCTCGTGATCGTCGCCGTTTTGCAAAATGTCGAGAAGCAGCCGCTGTTTACTGTGTCTGAGCGCGTGGAGATGCTGCGCGAAGTGACCAAGAACTTGCCAGGAGTGGAAGTGGATGTCTTTAAAGGCTTGCTGGTCGATTATGCCCGCAAGCGCAGTGCGGGGGTAATTCTGCGGGGTATTCGCGCGGTCTCCGACTACGAATACGAATTGCAGATGGCGCTGATGAATCGCAAACTCGAACCGCGCCTGGAAACGGTTTTCATGTTGCCCGGCGAACCGTATAGTTACCTGAGCGCGAAATTGGTTCGAGAAATTGCACAGCTGGGGGGACCGCTGACGGACCTGGTGCCCGCGGTTGTGGAACAAAGATTGCGCGCGAAAATTGCATAGTCCGGCTTGATTAGAGCGCCATTTGGCGCTAATTCTCAGCCACTGGAGCGTTCACAATGGGAGCATCTCTGAGCACAGGAGAACAGTTGCAACTCACCGACCGCATCAATCGCATACAAATCTCGCCCACCGCGGCGGTAATCGCCGAAGCCGATAAGCTCAAATCTCGGGGCGTGGATGTCGCGGACTTTGGTCCCGGCGAGCCGGATTTTCCTACGCCTGATCACATCAAGAAAGCGGCCATCAAGGCTATCGACGAAAACAAGACCAAGTACACCTCCACAGCAGGCATCATGCCCCTGCGTGAAGCCATTTGCGCCTGGCACAAACGCGAGCTTGGTTCCGCTTACGAAGCTAAAGAGTGCGTCGTAAACGTCGGCGGCAAACATTCCATTTTTAATCTGGTCAGTTTGCTGATTCAAAATGGCGACGAAGTCATCATTCCCGCGCCTTACTGGGTCAGTTATCCGGATATCGTTAAATACGCCGGGGGCACGCCTGTTTTTGTGCAAGCCAAAGCGGAAGATGGTTTCAACGTGAAAGCTGCCGCGATCGAAAAAGCGATTACGCCGAAAACACGCCTGGTATTCGTGAATTCACCCAGCAACCCCTGCGGCGGCGTCGTCGACCCTGAGGAATTCCAACGCATCCTCGCGCTTTGCAAAAAACACAAGATCTGGCTGATGAGCGACGAGTGTTACTCTCATTTCACATACGAGCCGCACAAACCCTACTCCATCGCCAGCGCGGCTGATGCCAAGGATCACGTCATCATCATCGGCTCGATGTCGAAGACCTTCGCGATGACCGGCTGGCGTATTGGCTACACGCTTGCCCCTGAGCCGCTGATCCAGGCCTCCATCAAGTTGCAAAGCCAGTCCACGTCAAATCCAACCTCCATTGCGCAGTACGCCGCGCTCGAAGCCATGCGCGGGTCCATGGAATCCGTTCCCGTCATGCTGGCTGAATACGCTCGTCGCCGCCGTCGTATCGTCGATGGCCTGCGGGCTATCCCCGGCGTGCAGTGCGAAGATCCCGGCGGCGCCTTCTACGCGTTCCCCAATATTTCCGCCCATCTTACCGGCAACAATGCGTTGGCCAAGTCCTGTACCGAAATCACGAAGCTTTTGCTCGACAAAGTGCAGGTGGCTGTAGTCCCGGGCGAGGCCTTTGGCGCTCCCGGGTACCTGCGTCTTTCTTACGCCACCTCCATCGAGCGCATCGATGAAGGTCTGCGTCGTCTCGGCCGCTTTTTCTCGCGCGCGGAAGCTGCCTCTTAGTCCGTGCGGCCTGAGCCCACACGCATCGAGCCTAAATTTATGCCTCGTATTTGGGGCGCGCGTTCGTTGGCGCCGATCTACCCGGATAAAACGAATCTGCCCGAACCCATTGGCGAAGCATGGCTAACTGGCCCTCTCTGCGAGATACCGACCGGACCTTTGAAAGGTTCCGTAAGCGAAGCGTGGCGGAACATGCCGCCCGAATGGCGCGGCACGGACCTGCTCTCACCCTTGGATTTTCACAACTTCCCACTGCTCGTAAAGTTTCTCTTCCCCACTGATCAACTTTCTATACAGGTCCATCCGCGCGACGCCTACGCAAGGCAAAACGAATCTCCGCATGCTCGTGGTAAGACGGAAATGTGGCACGTGGTGTCCGCGCAACCAGGAGCCAACCTGCTGCTCGGTCTCGTTCCCGATGCCGATCAAAGACAGTTTCGGGATGGTCTTAGAAATTGTTCTCTGGAGAATTTATTCCAGCGCTGGCCGGTGAACGCTAACGATACCTTTTACGTTCCCGCCGGTACAGCGCACACTATTGGCGCCGGCATGATTATCTGCGAAGTTCAACAGAACTCTGACCTGACGTATCGCCTCTATGATTTCGATCGCGTGGATGCTTCCGGAAATCGGCGCGAGCTGCACATCGAGAAAGGGTTGGCCGTGCTTGATTTTGAAGATCGCAGAGGAGGAAAAATCGCGCCGGTCATCCTGCCTTCTTCGGACGAAGCCAAGAAATCGTTAACGGTCGCTTGCCCATATTTCGCCACCGAACGTTGGGACGTTTCCGGTCCGCATCACACCAAGTCCGATCCATCGCGATTCGAATTGTTCATTGTTCTAAGCGGCAGCGGAGACGTTCAATGGCACGGAGGTACGCGCGCCTACAGGCGAGGAGAATGCTGGTTCATTCCCGCGCGCCTGGGGCAATTTTCTGTGCTTCCAAAGGAATCCACCTCGCTCCTGCGAACCTATGTGCCGAACCTTAGCCAGCTAAAAGCCCACCTTGCGCGCAACGGCGTCGCGGAATCCGCGATCGAAAAAATAGTTTTCGACGAAGCACACGATGGCCAGCGAAAAACTGCCTGAGCATGCCGTCATTCTCGCTGGGGGCCGAGGCACGCGCTTCTGGCCGCGCAGCCGCACGCGCACTCCCAAGCAGCTGCTGAATATTATCGGGGTAGATTCGATGTTGCAGCAGACCGTCGCTCGCCTGCGCCCACTCATTCCCGCGCAGCGCGTGTGGACGGTCACCAACTCTCAACAAGCCGAGTCTGTCCGCAAGCACTTGCCCGCGGCAGCCCGCAAAAATATCCTCGCTGAGCCGGTTGGCCGGAGCACAGCCGCGGCGATCGCTCTCGCTGCTATTCACATACGTCACGCAGTTCGCGGCGACGCCCTGATGGCCGTAGTTCCCGCCGACCTCTACATTGCGAACCCGCCAAAGTACCTGAAGATCGCCCGCATGGCTCTAAACGTGGCTCGCGAACCCGGCCGCATGGTGGTGCTCGGCATCCCGCCCAAGCGTCCCGAGACAGGCTTCGGCTACATTCAATGCGCCCCGAAAGCCATTTTGACTTCGCCATTCCCGGTTTTTCCAGTTCGCGCCTTCAAAGAAAAGCCGGAATTGCGGCTGGCAAAGAAATACGTGGCATCGGGTGACTACCAATGGAATGCCGGGATGTTCTTTTGGCGCGTCTCCACCTTCCTCGACGCCCTGAAGAAATATGTACCCAAAACCAGCGCCGCTCTGGAGGCTCTGGCTTCCACCATCGGGACCAAAAACTACTTACGGAAATTGGGCTCGGTCTACCCGCGGCTCGAAAATATCGCCGTCGACTACGCCATTCTGGAAGCGGCCACGCGCGAACACGGTCCTACGCGCGTATTCGCGATTCCCGCGGATATTGGGTGGAGCGACATCGGTTCTTGGACTGCTGTCCACGAACAATCTTCCAAGAGCGCTACGCACAATGTTCTGGCCGGCGCAGGCCACATGCTCGACGCCGAAGGAAATTTTATCTGGAGCCCTTCAAAATTTGCTGCCGTCATCGGGGTCCGCGATCTTGTGGTCGTGGAAACGCCCGACGCTCTGCTGATCTGCCCGCGGCATCGTTCGCAAGATGTCGGCAAGATTGTGAAATGGCTGGAAGAAAATCAGCGCAAAGACCTGCTGTAGGCACGCCAATACGGCTCTTGCGCCATTCTGCCTTCGCGTATACTTCTCAACATATGACGGCGCCAGGCCAATCTGCCGTAACCGAATCCGTGGACAGCGTCGAACGCATCGCGCTCATGGATAAAGCCACGCCCATCAAATTTGGCACGGACGGCTGGCGCGCCATCATCGCCGAAGATTTCACCTTCTCGAACGCACGCGTCGTTGCCAAGGCTATTGCGCGCTACGTCGTGCGTGCCGAAGACGCGTGCAAAGGCGTCATCATTGGTTACGACCATCGCTTCGCATCCGATACGGTCGCGGCCGATATCGCCGAAGTCATCAGTGCCAGCGGCACGCCGGTGTGGTTGACCGACAAGCCTTGCCCGACACCTGCAATTTCGCTCCTGGTCCGCCAGCGGCAAGCCGCCGGTGGTCTCGTGATAACTGCAAGTCACAATCCCTATCGTTGGAACGGTATAAAGTACAAAGCCAGCTACGGTAGCAGCCCCCTTCCGAATATCGTGGCGCTGATTGAGCGAGAATTAGCGATCGTCGAGGCTCATCGAGTTCCCGAGCTGCCGCCTCGCCAGGATCTAGTTCACTCGCTGGATCCCCGATCGCCCTATCTCGATACCCTTGAGAAGCTTGTCGATTGGGATCGCCTGCGCAACGCCAACTTTCGCTTCGTTTCCGACCCCATGCATGGTTCCTCGGCAGGTCTGCTACACGAACTCTTCACCCGCAACGGCATTGTTTGTGAAGAAATTCGCGGCACCCGTGACCCACGCTTCGGCGGTGCGCATCCCGAGCCCATCGAGCCGCACATTCAGCCATTGCGCGAAGCCGTGCTCGCCGGCAAATATGACGCCGGTTTTTGCGCCGACGGCGACGGAGACCGTATCGGGGCCATCGATCGCGACGGCTCGTTCCTTAATCCGCACCAGCTTTTTGCTCTGCTAGTCTGGCATCTCGTAGGCACCCGCAATCTTTCGGGCGACATCGCCAAGACCTTCTCGGTAACCAAGCTAATCGATAAAATCGCCGCAAGATTCGGCCGCAAACTTCATGAAGTGCCCATCGGCTTTAAATACATTTGCGAGCTGATGCTCGAGCACGACATTCTGATTGGCGGTGAAGAGTCCGGCGGCTTTGGCACCAGCCTTTACCTTCCTGAACGGGACGCCATTGTTTCAGCTTTATTTCTGGCCGAGCTGATGGCCTGGCACAGCAAGTCCCTTGGCGAGCTCCTCGCCGGTCTCCACTCCGAATTTGGTGAATATCACTACGGTCGCGTCGACCTGGACGTACAACCTGAACAGAAACAGAAGGCCATCGCGCTGTTTTCCGATTCCGCTTTTTCCGTTATTTCGGAGTGGCCCATAGTCCGCCGAGAAAATATGGATGGCGTAAAAGTTTATCTCGACAGTATCGGGTGGGTGATGATGCGTGCTTCCGGGACTGAGAATTTATTACGCGTATATTCGGAAACCTCGCGCCGCGAAACCACCAACCGCGTTCTCGCTGCCGTAACAAATATTGTTCAGGATCTATAGGAGACCCAATGGCCGAAACCGTCAATCTTCAGGAGAAATTCTCGTTCTTCTCCGAACATTACAAGCCGCACATAATAGGTGAAGTCAACGATTGCTATGTGAAAGCCGTTAGATTTAAGGGACCATTTCTCTGGCATCATCATGACAACGAAGATGAGCTCTTCCTGGTCGTGAAAGGCACACTGCGGATGAAATTTCGCGCTCACGAGTCCGTCGTGCGCGAAGGCGAATTCATCATTGTTCCCCGCAAAATGGAGCATATGCCGGTGGCCGACGAGGAAGTGCAGGTGGTCTTGATCGAACCGAAATCGACCTTAAATACCGGAAATGTTACTAACGAAAGGACACAGGCTCAGCTCGAAACTATCTGACGTCAATTAATCGAGACCGCCAAAAAAACATCATGGAACATCGTTTCCACACGCTTGACGTTTTCACTACCAATCGTTTCGAGGGCAATCCCCTTGCGGTCGTCACCGACGGCGACGGTCTTTCGAATGACACCATGCTGGCCATCGCTCGGGAGATGAATCTCTCGGAAACCGTCTTCGTGCAAAAACCTACCGATGACCGCGCGTTAGCCCGTCTGCGTATTTTTACGACCAAGCATGAACTCAAGCTCGCCGGCCATCCGGTAGTGGGGACGTGGTTCCTCCTCGCCGAACTTGGTGTTGTCCCCGCGCAAGAAGGCGCAGTGCACATTATGCAGGAAACGGGGGCCGGCGTGCTTCCTGTCGAAATCAGTTTTAAAGACGGACGGCCGCAGCGTGTCACCATGACGCAAATTCCCGCCGTTTTTCGACCCGCGAAGCTCAATAAAAAAGACCTCGCTTCCGCGCTGGGTGTTGCCGCATCGGATTTTGATTCGGAGTTGGAGCCGGAATACGTCTCCACCGGCGTTTCGAACCTGATGGTTCCATTCAAGAGTCGCGCCGCGCTGGGCCGCATCGAAATGAATATGAATGAACTTCGCCGGCTTCAGGGCAAAGACGGCACCATGGCGTACTGTTTCGCGTTGAACGGTTCGAACAAGGCGTTCACACGCGGCATGCTTCCCTGGGAGTTATACGAAGATCCGGCCACGGGTTCCGCCGCTGGATCTCTCGGAGCTTATCTCGTGCAACACGGCAAGCTTTCGCCTGGCGAAAAGCTCTACATTCAGCAGGGCGTAGAAATGGGACGCCCCAGCCAGATCGAAGTAGAGGTCGACCAACCCGGCAAGAAACTAGTGCCACGCGTCAGTGGCGCCGCCGTCAAAGTCTTCGAAGGCACCATCCGTATCTAAAATGGTTGGTATAAAACAAAAAGAACCGCGAAGCATTCGCGGCCGAACACCAATCCTAAATTTTTAGATAATCTCGCAAAATGTTTACGGACGGATCTTAAGCTTTTCCGCACTTGCCACCAGTGCCGCATTTACAGCATCCAGAATCCCATTTACAAAAGAGCCGGCATCCTCGGAAGAGAATTTCTTTGCCAGGTCCACGGCTTCATTCAATATCACTTTCGGCGGCGTCTCCCCGGTGCGCAACTCATAAATCGCCAAGCGCAACACGGCGCGATCGATTATCGCCATGCGCTCTAATCGCCAGTTCCGAGCATGCTGGACGATTAACGCGTCCAGCTCATCCGCGTCACGCGAAGCCCCTTCGAAAAGCTTATTCGCGAACGCTTGAGTGCTGTCCGAAGCCTTCGCTGTGCGCCAAAATTTTGATTCGAGCTTCTTAGGATCCTGCCGGCTCATGTCCCACTGAAACAACATCTGCATCGCGAATTCGCGTGATTTTGTTCGCAGGGACACTACGCTTGCCGCAGCTTTCTCGCCGGCGCGGCCTGCGCAACTTTTCCGCTCAGCTTTCGGGACAGATGCGCCATCTCAATCGCCGCCATACCGCAATCCGTTCCTTTGTTGCCGTGAACACCGCCAGCCCGCGCCAGCGCTTGTTCTTCCGTCTCGCAGGTAAGCACCCCAAACATCACGGGCACACCCGTATCCATCTGTGCCAATTGCAGTCCGCGTGCAGTTTCGGAACAAACGTAATCGTAATGCGAGGTCTCACCCCGTATCACGCAGCCCAACGCAATCAACGCGTCATACTCGCCCTTGGTCGCAAGCTTCTTCGCCGCGAGCGGTAATTCGAATGCCCCTGGTACGTACACAATTTCAACACTCTCCTCAGCTGCCCCGGAACTTTTCAGCGCCTCTAAAGCACCTGTGAGCAGGCGCTCGGTAATCGCGATGTTGAAGCGGCTCACGATAACGGCGAATCGCAAACCACTCGCATCCAAAGTTTTTTTTGTGCTCTCGGGTTGCAGATTTTTGGCCATGCTGGGTTACGCTGCGTAACCTCCGCTCACTTCCCCTTGAACTGCCCCGGCCGCTTTTCGAGAAATGCCTTTGTGCCTTCACGCATGTCCTCGGTCGAGCACGCCAGACCGAACAGCACAGCTTCCAGGAACAATCCCTCGTCCTGGCCCATTTCCATTCCGCGCTCAATCGCTTCCATAGTGAACTTCACTGCCAACGGCGCGTTCGCAATAATCTTCTTAGCCATCGCATCGGCGGCAGGAAGCAATTCGGTTGGTTCGTACACATGATTGACCAGTCCGATGCGCTGCGCCTCTTCCGCCGAAATCATTTCGCCAGTCAGACAAAGCTCGTGAGCGACGCCTTTGCCGCACAGCCGTGCCAGTCGCTGCGAACCACCGTAACCAGGGATAATGCCCAGCTTCACTTCCGGCTGCCCAAGTCTCGCCGTCTTGCTTGCAATCCGGATCGTGCACGCCAACGCCAACTCACACCCGCCGCCCAGAGCAAAACCATTGATCGCGCAGATGGAAGGCTTGCCTATCGTTTCGAGCAAATGAAAAACACCTTGCCCAAACAGGGAAGTTTCCTGGCCACTCACGGGTGTCTGCTGTGAAAGCTCTCCGATGTCCGCGCCCGCGACGAATGATTTTTCGCCAGCACCGGTAAGAATCAATACCCGGACGCTGTCATCGTCCCGCGCATCCAGCAGAGCGTGCTGCAACTCCTCCACGGTCTTACGATTCAATGCATTCAAAACCTTTAAACGATTGAACGTGATGTGTCCAATGCTGTCTTTCTTTTCGTATAACAAATTTTCGTAAGCCATTCCGCCTCTTCCGTCTCTCGCTATTAGAGCTTCATCGCCTTCGGTTTCTGCGGATCGGTGTAGTCGTAAAATCCCTTTCCCGACTTTCTTCCGTTCCACCCCGCCAGCACCATGCGCTTCAACAAAGGCGGCGATGCGAATCGCCGCTCGTGAAATTCGTCAAACATGATGTTCGCAATATAGTACGTCGTATCCAATCCTACAAAATCCAGCAGCGTCAGGGGTCCCATCGGATGCCCACAACCCAACTTCATGGAATTGTCGATGTCTTCGATCGACCCCACACCTTCCTCCAGGGCCCGAATGGCATCGAGCAAATACGGCACCAGCAAACGGTTCACAATAAATCCCGTGCTGTCGTGAGCGCGCACCGGCGTTTTCCCCAGCTTCGCTCCGAACGCCACCATCTCTTCGTAAACAGCTGGATCGGTCGCAATCGTGCGTACCACCTCCACCAGCTTCATTACCGGCACCGGATTAAAAAAATGCAATCCCACAAATCGGTCCGGCCGCTTAGTAGAGGTGGCAATCTCCGTAATCGTCAACGACGAAGTATTGCTCGCAAAGATCGTGGAGGCTGGACAAATGGCATCGAGCGAACTGAACAGTTCACGCTTCGCTGGTAACTGTTCAATGATCGCCTCGATCACCAGGTCACAATCCTTCAAATCGTCCAGTACTGTCGTTCCCTTCAAGTGCCCGCGGATTTCATTCTTCTTGTTTTCGTCCAGTACACCTTTTTCCACCAACCGTGACAGGTTCTTGTCGATATTTTTGAGGCCTTTCTCAACAATCCCCTCGTTCACCTCGCGCACCACGGTTTGAAAGCCTGCCGCGGCTGACACTTGCGCGATGCCTGCGCCCATCAATCCGCACCCCACAACCCCGACTTTTTGAATCGCCATAAGTCCTCTTAAGAGTTCTCTCGACAGAAGCCGTCAACTGAACGGCAGGAGGTTTGTACTTAGCAGAAATTGTCCGCTAAACGCAGTCTGGCACAAAAACGGCAACGAATTTGCATCGGAAGTGTAACAGAACGGTAGCACTCAATAACGCCGCTAGTTGTATAGCGCTTCAACAATCATCGCGATGCCCTGGCCCCCGCCAATGCACGCGGTCGTCAATCCGTAGCGCAAATTATTGCGCCGCAACTCGTTCAAGATGGTGATCACCAGCCGCGTTCCGGTAGCACCCAATGGATGCCCCAACGCGATCGCGCCGCCATTCACGTTGGTTTTGTCTCGATTCAATCCCAGCACTTTTTCCACCGCCAGGTATTGCGCCGCAAACGCCTCATTCACTTCGATACGATCCATCTGCTCCAAAGACAATCCCGCCAGTTTGAGCGCTTTCTGCGATGACGGCACCGGACCAATTCCCATAATGCTGGGGTCCACACCCGCCACTGCCCACGCCACAACTCGCCCTAATGGTTTCAATCCGCGATCTCGCGCCGTCTGTTCTCTCGTGACCACTACTGCTGCCGCCCCATCGACGATGCCGCTGGCATTCCCCGCTGTTACAATCCCATCCTTCTTGAATGACGGAGGCAATTTCGCCAGTGTCTCCAGCGTCGTCTCAGGCCGTCGGTGGTCGTCTTCATTCACCGTCACCGATTTTTTCCCGTGCTTTACTTCGACCGGAACAATTTCATCCCGCACGCGGCATCCCTTGAACGCCGCATCCGCCGCCTGTTGGCTGCGAAGCGCATACGTATCCGCCTCTTCGCGCGTAATGCCGTATTGCTCGGCGAGTTTTTCCGCCGTCAGAGCCATCGGCAATTCGCAGTATGAATCCGTCAAACCAGCCATCAGCGTATCTTCCAGCGTGCCGCCGCCAAGTTTCAATCCATTGCGCGCGCCACGAATCACAAACGGCGCTTGCGTCATATTTTCCATGCCGCCGGCCAGCACCATAGTGGCCTCACCCAGCAGCAACCGCTGCGCAGCTTGCGCAATCGATTCCATGCCCGATCCGCACAAACGATTCACCGTGACCGCAGGCGCTTCGATTTTTAGCCCCGCTTTCAATCCCACGTGCCGCGCGCCATACAAGGCATCCGCGCTGGTTTGCATCACGTTCCCAAAAATCGCGTGATCGAAATCATCGGGATCGACTTCAGAGCGACGAATCGCTTCTTTCGAAGCATGCGCCGCCAGATCGATCGCTGACACATCCGAAAACGACCCGGTATAGCGCGCCATCGGCGTGCGCGCACCGGCTAAAATCACTACATCCGTGGGAAACATAAAATCCTCTCTTGCCTAAAAACTAAATTCTAAACCTTGGGATTATCCATCGAGATGACCGTATCACCGCCGCGCTTGCGCGCTTCTTCAATCGAGAATTCCGCGCGATTGATCAAGTCCGTAACAATATCCTCGCTGTCGTAGTCCGGTTTCGCCGCCGCTTCCACGATGCCCGCGCTCAGCGTTATTTGCGTTGCGTCCCAAGGTGGGCGCAACCCTGACGCGGCACGCTTCAATTTATCAGCGAGGTGCTGTGCTCCGTCCAGCGTAGTATCCGGCAGGATGAATGCCAGCGACCACGAGGTATATTTCACCGCTACGTCATTTTGACGCAAAATCGATTGTAACGAACGCGCCAATTGCTCCAGGAAACGCTCCATTGGCGATTCGCCTTGTTGTCGCAAGATATCCGTCCCGCGATCGATCTGGAGAATTGCCACTGCCAGCGGCGTACCTTGCGTTCGCGCGCGGTCCGCTTCCGTCAACAAACAGCTTTGGTATGAACTCCGGCTCAGTAGGCCGGTGCGCTCATCGGAAACGCCCATTCGGCGCACCAGCGAGCGCAATCGGGTATGACTGACGCTCATCAGCATCTGGTCGCCGATGGCTTGCAAAAAATACGCTTCGTTCGGCCGCCATTTATGCGCTTGCGCGTGTCCTACAATGAGGATCCCAGCGGGCGTTTGCGTCTCCTTATCCATAATGATCACGCCCAGCGCCGTCTGCAGTCCCAGTTCCCCAAGTATCGACCCGTCGGAAGACTCCACCGTCAGCCCCCCCAGCACGTCGGGCTCAGCTTTTTCCATCAACGCCAGCAGGAGCACCACCTGCGCTCCAGGGGCAGGTTTCACTTCCGGCGCGTTGTATTCCGCGGTCATTTCGGGCGGACGCCCGGTCGCCCCGATCACGGCGATTGCTCGCGTCGCGTGCAGGTACGAACCCACTTCGTTTACGGCGGTGTTCAGCATTGCGCGCGGTGTCTGCTGGCGAAATATTTTCTGGTTCACTTCGGAAATTTTTGAAAGATCCCGTAGCGTTTCAGCGGTATATACGCCGGTCTTCCCCGCTCCTGCAGGCGCGTGTTGTTCGGCAGGGGCTGCCACAGGAGCAGCTTGCGCTGGAGGGTTCGCGGGAATCGACGGAGTCGGGGCCGGTTGCTGCCGGTGCGCTCCCGGCGGCCACCAATTCGCCAGTTGATACAGATTCGAAAGCCGCGCATTGCGCTTTTCTTCGCCGGGAAACATCAAGCCTATTTTTTGCAGCCGGTCCAGCGCCTTGTTGTGCAGCGAGTACTGCAAAAATATCTCCGTTTGCACGATCAGGTCTTCCAGCGTCTGCAGCTCTTTGCCGGCCTCTGTCATCGGTTGCGTCGAACTCACCACCTCGCTGGAGGCCGCATGCTGGTGAGCTGATGGCGACCCTGCGCTGGGACTCGAAGATCTCGCCAGTCGCCCCGCCACACGCTTGAAAAAAGCATCGTCTACCTTGCCCCGCAAGGACTCCAGCCGCTCCTGGTTACGGTAGTCGTACGCGTCGATGTCGACCAGCTTCTCGAGCGCTTCGGAAGCCTTGGCAATGTTCCCAGCCTTCACATACACATCAAAAAGAAGAATCAGAATCTCGAAATATTTCGACTCCCGATTGAGCTCGTTATAAAGCGCCGCCCAGAATTCCAGTATGGCCTGGGATTGTGGGTGTTTTTCTCCCACCAGATCCATTTGCGTAGCGAAATCATTCTGTTTTTTGTCCGCGAACATCCGCCGCTTCAACGTGGTGAAGATCTCCACGGCGCTGCGATCTTTACCCGCGGAAGCATATGCGTCGCCTAGTTCGAACAATCGCGACAAACCTTCATTTTTCTCACGGAGCAAGCGTTCCAGCGATTCTCGCGCGCGATCCAGTTGGCCTGCCGCCAACAGCGCATCCGAAAACGTATCGACGAATGCCACGTCGTATTCGCTTTCCGAGAAAGGCTCAAGGATGGCTACCGCCTCCGCAGCCATCCCTGCTCGCAATTTCGCTTCTGCGTACAGCAGGGCCACGCTGCGTTCTTTTGGAGCCAGCACGTACGCCCGGTGCAACAGCTTCAGCGCGTCCGCATGTTCGTTTCGCGCTGTGGCTAATTGCCCGGCACGTAAATATGCGCGGGCCGCCAGCGCGCTTCTCGACATCCGCTCGGCCGCTTCCGCAAGGCGTAATTGCCGGCCAGGATTTTCCGGGTCTAGCTGGGCGATTCGCTCCAGGCAAAACAGGGCGTCTTCATCACGCGACGCAGCGTTAAAGAGCTCGGCAGCTTTGGTGTATTGCTCGATGGCCTCGTCGCCGTGATTTTGTTTTTGTTGTAAGAATGCGTAACGGGCGATGCGTTCCGGCGGCTGCTGGACGGATCCTGTACGCAGAAAGCGGTTATAGATGGCCAGTGCTTTATTTTC